>Ga0214919_10000326_pt1 | contig 81662 bp, 75 predicted proteins | sample LL1503_MetaG_FD_177994 | JGI IMG/M metagenome (GOLD analysis project Ga0214919, IMG submission 177994) | Freshwater microbial communities from Lake Lanier, Atlanta, Georgia, United States - LL-1503 | ecosystem: Environmental > Aquatic > Freshwater > Lake | place: USA: Georgia | collected... | reverse complement strand
GCGGGCGGAGGGGAGGGGGGAGGGGGGGGGGGGGGGGGGGGGGGGGGGGGGGGGGGGGGGGGCGGGGGTGGAGGGGGGGGGGGTGGAGGAGGCGGAGGTGGAGGAGGTGGAGGAGGCGGAGGTGGAGGAGGTGGAGGAGGCGGAGGTGGTGGCAGCGCTCCTTTGCCTCAATCAGAGAATAGTGCAAATAGTAATAACTATTTTTATATTGATGGGTGTTATGAACGGCCACAAAGTGTTAATTTTCAAAATATTTTAACTAATAATTTTTATGCATCACAAGTATCAAGTGTTAAGGATTGTGAAATCCAATCTTTGAGAAATAATACTGATTTTTTTTTGGTAAATGATATAAGAAGCACATTAAATAGAATTACTACCACATGCTATATTCCAAAAATGGTTAATTCAAATAATTCAATATTTGGTTCAAACTCATCTATTTCTATGTCAAAACAATTATTTGATAGTTTGAATTTAACTAATAAACAAACTAATTATGATATTTGTGATAATTTATTGTTTAACGCTTCTCGAACAGAACCTAATAGGAAATGTTTTAAATATACACTTGATGATCAAATTTATACACCAGGAAGGTTTTATGCGTATTACAAAAAACCTGTTATGAATCAAGATAATATTAACCTTTTAAACAACATTAATAGTTATCAGCACTATAATTCTAAATTATCAGATTTAAGATCATACGAAGACTTACTTAAGGACGATGGTCCATTAGTACTAAGTTTTATAAACTATGTTACAAACCCCAATCCAGATAATACAGGCGAATTAGATTATCAAATTAATCAAGTAAATAGTAAAACTACAAAGTTGAAAACTGCTATAAATGATATAAGTCAAGATTTATCATCAATTAGTTATTTAAATAGTTTTGATGATGAAACAATAAGATCATTAAATTTAAACATTGCTAATAAATCGCGAGAGTTAAAAAGTTTATTCGGTTCTGGTGGAGCAAATAATGGACGATTAGATGATAGAACTTTATTAACCCAATTTAAAATAGTAGAAAATAGTATATTATTATTACTTATTGTTTGTGTTATTTTTTATTTTACAAAAAAAAATAAAGTTATCTAGAGAAAATAAGGTATTTGAACATATTTATATTTGATTCAAATTCAAATATATTAATATATTTTATTTGAATATGCGAATCAAATAAAATATATTAATATATTAAGAATATTTAATATTATGGCAAATGAAAATAAAGTTATATTTTATTCTCAAGAATTAAATGAAGATATTTATCAAAATAAAAAATTATTGGACTCTAAAAAAATTATTTTAGAAACTAATAAAACAGAACATATATACGAGGATTCATATAATACAATAGTTGAGTCAAAAGACTATTTAGGATGTATTAATAATAACTGTAGCATCATTACAGAAAATAGCACAAATACAAATACAAATACAAATACAAATACAAATACAAATACAAATACAAATACAAATACAAATACAAATACCTTAAATAATTATATTACAAAATTAATTGATTTTTTATTTATATTATTGTTAGTAGGATTATTAATTTTTATATTATATAAAAGAGAATCGTTATACTTGATATATGTTTTAGGAATAACCTTATTATATATTTTTATGAAATTTATGATGTTATGAAATTTATGATGTTATGAAATTTATGATGTTATGAAATTTATTTTATTTTTGAATATATATTCCAATTCAAAAATAAATAAAATATAGTAAAATATTAAGTATATTATGAAAAGTAAAAATAAATTTACTAATAATTTTAATTTAAGTAGTTCAATAAAAAATATTAGCAATAATATTAGCAATAATTTTAAAAACAATAAATACATCAATCTTGTTATTATTACCTTAATAATTTTATTTAGTATATATTTGTTATATTTTAACGATAAAATACTTGTTCAAGATGCTATTACAATAAGTTTAAATACAAATACAAATACAAATGAAAATACAGATACAGATACAAATGAAAATACAAATACAAATACAAATACAAATACAAATACAAATACAAATACACCCGATTCATTTGTTGAAAATTTTGATGTTGCCAAATATGTAGATGTATGTAAAAATAGAAACACTCACATTTATAATTTAGGAACAACAAATATTCGTGTTGTTGGTGGTAAAAATTTAAATACATGTGAAGCTAAATGTAATACCGAGGACTGCCATATTTTTGCGCTAAATAATAATACATGTACTACTTATAAAGGAATATTAAACACACAATCAAAGGATACTAGAAATGCTTCACTAGGTCCTATTAAAATAAACTGTAATTCAAAAATACTCCCAAACAATGAATTATATAAGACAGGACCATATAATGGTATAGGTTATATAAACAAAAAATACTTAAAAAATAATAAAACTGATATAAGTTATATTGACACATATTTAGAAGGAAGTGTCGATGTTTTAGGAAAGTTATATAGTTTAGAAAGCAAGAGAAAGCAAATAGCAGAGTTAGATCCTAAATCAAGCACTTATGTTACTCAGTATAATAATATAAGAGATCCAATGAAAGCAGAAAACACAGATCTGTTTTTAAAGTTTCAAACTTTAAATGACGATATTATTGATACTTCTATTGACACTGATAATAATAGAAATATTTTATATACATCTAGATATAGAAATTCTGATATAACCAATAATGTTTTATTGCCCACAGTACCAACATCAGCAGCATATTTAGATGAAAAAGATGGAATAACTAAAAAATCTAACAATTTAGGCGGAATATTAGATGCCACATCTGAAAATTTTATAGTAAATAATCTTCGGTATTTAATTTTAACAGTTATTATGATTATAACTATTATAATATTAATTTTATATAAAGCATCAAATGTTATAAGTGAAAAAGTATTAATAGTATATATAGCTATTATTACAGTACTGGTATTATTTATTACATATTATTTGAAATTATAATTTTTTATATAACATAATAATATAATAACATATAATTTTATAATATTTTATAATATTTTATAATATTTTATAATATTTTATAATATTTTATAATATTTTATAATATTTTATATAATATTTTATAAAATATAAATTTATATATAATGCTATATGTTGATCCTTTAGGAAACAAAATTGATCTAAATTCTAAATTAACAAGTAATCTTCCAATAGGAACAAAACATTCTTATAGTAATAAAATAAATAATTTAAGAAAAAATAATGTTTTAAACGATGCTAGATTGGAAGATATAGAAAAGAAATTTACTTCAAACAAAATAAACTTCATAATTTACTCTGTTTTTGCCTGTATTTTTATAATAATGTTTTTATTTATTCTTAGAAAACTAAATAAGTAATATTATTAAATGAATATATATATTTTATATATTTCATATATTTTATATATTTTATATAAATATATATAAAATATAAATAAATATTATAATGGGAACTCCACTAGATGATTATGAAAGCAATAGCAGTGGTAATGCTATTATATATCAAGAGTTGCTCAATAAAACTAACGTATCAAGTTTAGATAATTTAGAAAGCGCTGTTGTAAATAATAGAAACTTATCAAATATGACAACAAACTCATTATTAAATAATATTGGAACAGATCCTGAAAGTATGGATAGATTAAATATAGAACAACAAGAATTAGAAACATCACGCACCAATATGTTGAATAAAAAAACAGCACTTATGAACCAAAAATCGGATTTACTAAAAAAAGAAGTATTAATAGATGGTAAAATTACTAGTTTGGAAACATGGATTCAAAATCATCCTTTTGAGATGTGGAATTATTCTAATAAGATTAATAAAGTAGAAGTCCATTATACAAGTTTTGGAATCATGGGTATACGAATTTCATATCGTGCTGCCAATAAAGCACAAGAAATTGTAGGAACTATTTCTGACACCAATAATAGTTCTATAACAACAATCGAAAGAGTAGATTTCCCAGACGATGAATGGTTAATACAGATTCAAATTACAAATTCAGCCAGCGATACGGTTCAATCTGTTTTATGTAAAAGTATTAGTTTTTATACAAGTAAGAATCCAGCAGGAACCCCGCCTAAAGTAACAATACCTCCGTCGTCGCCCAATAATGCTATGAAAAACAAAATTTATTATATTGATCGGACACCACGAACTTGGTTACAACATAAAAGTAATGCTGAAGCACAAGGAGCAACATTGGCGTGTTTTGAAAATAGTATAGAAATAAGTAAAATGTTGTCGGAATTAGGACAAGACAGATTTAGATATGGTTCTTATTATATTGGTTTATATCATCCAAATGCTCTAATACAAAATAATAACTCAGGAGGTGGAATCCGAAACAATGTGCCATCTAATAAAAATAGTAATTGGGCATGGGTTGATGGAACACCATATAATCCAAATAGTACTAATTGGAATGGAGGAGAACCAAATAATTGGGGTCCTGGCGAAAATGTTGGGCAAATGTATTCAAATGGAAAAATAAATGATTTAACAAAAACTAACAGTCTAGTAGCTATTTATCAAAAAAAAATAACAAATACAACCAATCAAACAATAAGAAAACCAGGAGAGCATATTACGTTGTTTAGTATAAAACCTTTAACACCAACATATGATTTTATTACAAGTCTTGATATTCTTCAAAAAACAAATGCCGAGTCTAGTGTTCAAATTTCTAAACAAGCTATTGACGACATAGCGACTACTTCTAATATTTTAGACAAAAGTATAAAAGATGTAAATGACGCAATAGCAGAAATTACTATTAATATCGAACATATTAAAAGTAAAAGAATTTTACTTGATAAATTAAATGCTGATGGAGAAAAAATATTACAAAACTTTGAAGGATTTACAAATGGTGGCACAAATTTTTTATCTAGCATTACATCATATATAGGTATGAGAGAAGGAGCAGCAAACCGAAATGAAACTAGACAAGGCGATAGTCAAAATGGAGCTATTGATGCTCTTGAAACAACAAATGACGCAATAAATGATACTTCAAAAGAAATATTAGATGGCATAATCGAATTAGAGCAGCAAGAAATAGGCGACGCTATAAGCGAATATGTTATTAAAAAAGATAATATTTTTACTAATGTTTTAACAGATTACATGTTAAATGATGAAAAACAAAACACAATTGAAGGTGTGTATGATAAAGTTTCTCAACAAAACGCAGATAAAATGCGTAAAATGGAAATAAATACTTATTATGATAAAGTATATAAAGAATACACTAATATATTAAAAGTTATTATAGTTGTTTGTATAGTACTTGTTCCTATTGTTATTGCTAATAAAAAGGAAATATTACCCACTGCTATTAGTAATTTTTTGATTGTAGGTATTATATTTTTAACAATTATTTATATTATTTATAAATTTATTGATATATATTTGAGAGATAACACAAACTTTGACAAACTACGAATTCCATATGATAGAGAAGCAGCCGCTTTACAAAAAAGCGGCACAATTACTAGAAAAAATAATTTATTATCGTCATTTGCGCGAACTTGTATAGGCGAGGATTGCTGTCCTGATCCTGCTTCCGGTATGGTTTTTGACACCGTTAAAAATAGATGTGTAGCCAAAGAAACATATGCCGATTATAATAATGGATCTGTCAGTGGTGTATATTTAGACGAAACTTTTAATGGATATTTTGATGGACTTTTAGGTAAATCTGACCAACAAGTTCCTTATTCAATAGTTCAACCATTTATGACAAGGGAAGAACTAAGTGGAGCATCATTAAATCTTAGCAGTGATACTAAAATGATGGCATAAATAATTTAATTAAAATACATATTAAAATGATTAAAATATATTGTATAATTGTATAATTGTATAATATATTGTATAATTGTATAATTGTATAATATATTGTATAATTGTATAATTGTATAATTGTATAATTGTATAATTGTATAATTGTATAATTGTATAATTGTATAATAATATATTATAATATATTAGATTATATTAGTTAGTATTTTAATATGGGAAATAAAGGATCTAAATCAAACGAATCTACTTGGGGACCATGTAGTGAATGTAATTGTCAAAGTGAGGTTCCTAGAGTAATAGCTGCTTGTAATAAGTCAGGTGAAAAAGCAATGTCTAACACTTTAGAAGAAACAATATCTACTTTAGTAGGAAAAGAGAATTCTAGTTTTATTATGAGTGAATATAATAAGGCACTTGGTACTGATATAGATGAAGAATGGGCTGCTCAACGAAAAAAAATAAAGTATAAATTTGAAGATTCTTTTACTAATTATCAAGGATTTATTGAAGGGTTTATTGAAGGAAACGAAGAGTGTGTACGTTGTGATTGTGTAGCAGCAGCAAACGAGGTAATTAAAAGTTGTCAGGATTCTACAGAACAAATACCTGGAGCTATAAAGTCTATAATTGCGGGTACTAAAACCAAAGATTTTTTAGCTCCTATTGTGGATGGAATTGAAGGCAAACCAGAAATCAATAATGACTGGAAAGATATATTTTATCCAAATATAGAAATAGAACAAATCAATAATGACCTATTAGATTTATCTAATAATAATATAGGAACTGATACATATAAAAATATGGAAGGTTTTAAAAATATAGAGGGTCTTGTAAGTAGTCAAGGAAACCAAGGAACATACACATTCACACGCGATGCCATGATTGCTCGATATGACGCGTTTAAGAATACTCCTACATATAGTGCTGATAGTGCTACAAATGCTCGAACAGCAATAACTCCCATAATACAGAGAGAAAAAACTAGTTTAGACAATTTGTATGATTATTATTTAACATTTTGCAAAGATTATAGCACGTTATATTTACAGAAAGATGCGTTCGCGAAAACCGTAAAACACAAATTAGATGAATTAAAAAGAATACAAACAAAAATAGATAATTATAAAACAAACTCACATATAGATAATAGAAAAAATTTATATCAGAGTAATAATTATGATTTTTATAGTAATATACGATTTTATATGTTAATTGTGTATTATAGTGTTATTGTTATATATTTAATATTTTCTAAGTTTTTTAGCGAAAAACAATACACAAATAAAGTATTGATGCTATTAATAGTATTATACTTAATTATGCCTATAATATTAGAACGCCTAATAAATTTGGTTTATGAAGGCTATATATATTTTTTAGAATATAATAATTTGAAAGAGGATACAAAAACTTATGAAGACATTGTAAATAACAAATAAAAACAAATAAAAAATAGTATTTTATTTTTCAATTTAAAACAAAATATCATTTTTCATTCATCATTTTTCATTCATCATTTTCATTATCGCTAGTGTCATCATAATTGAACGCAACATTATACCACTTGCCTCTATTACACTTACCATATTGTTTGTTCATATAATCAGTTATTTCTTTACCATTTGGTATGTTATTTCTACCATATTGATTAATATACCATTTTTTAAATTCTTCCATGATTTCGGTCTTTTTAATTGAGTTATCTCGTTTGCGTGATATTTTTTCTTTAGCAAATTCGGTTAAATAATCTTGACCTTCCCTATATTTATCGCTAACTGATGTTACAATTTTTACATCAGTAACTATACCCTGTGTTTCATATACAATATTCACAAGCATAGATGCTAATACAGGTGCCCATAATGTAAATTTCTCATCTATTTTTTTATCAATTAAATATTGGTATGGAAAATTGGATTTAGGAAATTTATCTTCATTCTCATATGGTGCGTCGTTAAATTTAGACATAAAATCACAAATACGAATTCTTCTCCATGTGCCATCATCGTTTGTATTAATGTCAAATAACACATTTGTACATACAACCAACTTGAATTGTGGTATAAAAGTAACACTATCTTTAAATAACGCGCGACCTTGAATCGGATCACCTCCTGTAATTTCTTTCATAATACCTTCATTGATAGTATCTCCTTTGCTTGGTTCTTGCATAACAGCATAACGAACACCCATTAAAGCAACAATTTCGGGGGATGTTGATCCAATACAATTGCGTGATTGTGTAATCAATGTAATAGGAACCGTTGCTTTATAATCTCCCAAACACCTACTCATTAATTCAACTAATTTTGATTTACCGTTACAACCACTGCCAGTATATATATTGAATGTATGATTGTCATTTGTTCCAATAAGTGTAGATGCCAAATGCTCCCACATATAGCGCCTTAATTCTGGATCTGGGAATAGTTCATCCATAAATTTGTTTATTTCTTTAATAATAGATTCATAATTATTATTAATACTGGATTTATAAGAACTTGTTAAAACTTTATAAGGAATATAATCAATATTTGTCGATTTAGAAATATAATCATCTGGCTTACCTTTTCTGTGTGTTTTTGTTTTAAAATCAATTACATAATTATTGAAGCATAATAAATAAACATTGGCATCCAGTTTATTCATAAATTCTTTATCATAAAATAACTCTTTTGCCTCTCTCATAATATTATTTTTCCAACTAGTAGTTTTCAATAAAATACATATATCACCCAATTTAAGAGAACGTGTTTTCAAATTTTCGGTATTTTCATCATTATTCTCTTTTTTTGTAATAACTTCAATTAATTCGTGTGATTTAGCACAATAAATATCGTGCATCTTTTTAGATATTAATAATCTAAGAGTACTTCCCGAATCAATTTCGTTCCACTTATGATTTTTATATTCATACCACAAATTATTTTTAATGCTAACACAAACAAATTGGTCTTTAAATAATTGATACAAAACTACTGCTAAGTCAAACTCGGCAACTTTATCTTTCAAAATCATTGTTTGTAATGTTTGTTCAATATAATAGGAGATTGTTTCATTTCTAATTTTTTTATATTCAAGTAAATTATCTGTTTTTGCCCAAAACATTATTGAGCGATTTGTTAGGCCATCTTCATTTTTGGCATCAAAATTCTTCCACATAGCATACAAATTTGGAACTTCTGAAAATTTAAACGAAGGCGATTGAGAACTTAATTTAATCCATGTTAAAAAGAGTTTTTCGTGAGTATTCTTAAGAGCCCAACCTACTCGAATCCATTTATTATATGAACCACTAGCATAATAGTTTTCTGGCAAAATCATAGTGAATTGGTGCGTTTCCTTGATCTCATATTCTGTACAAGCAATTTCATCAATAAAGCACTCAATCAAATTATCAAGCATAGCCATACTATCTATTTTTGAGAAATCATACATATCGAGATCAATCTTATTGCTAATAATATTTACTTTTTGTTTATGTTCGCGATTATTTAACTCTTTTTTTTCAACTTCTATTTTTTCAAGAATAGATGGATTATTTGTGAGTTCAAAAGATTGATGATTATTATAACGCGCACTCATTAATGGTAAATGTTCTTGAATATTAATCTTGGAAATATTACATTCTTTAAAGTTCCATAGTTCTTCTTCGCTATCATAAGCAAGTTCAAATAAATTACTTAAACTATATGCCTTGTGTTGTGGTTTTCGCGAGCCATATATTTGCCAATTAACAAATCCCTTTGTTATTCCTTCATCAAAAACGTCCTCATAGTTGTTTGTGATTGGAATATTATCCCATATTCCTTTTATTTCACCAATTACCATTTTGCGCAATACACATTGATGTGCTTTGTGCATCTTAATACAAAATACAATATGAATACCATCTTTAGTTTTGTCTTCCATGCTATTTACATCTGGTTTTTCATAAACATATACGCTAATTTTAGAACCGTCTGGGATTTCATATATTAAATTTAATTTGTTAGCATATAAAGCAATCAAATCAATCACGTGATCTTTGTTATGTTGTCTTGATTTAATTGAACTTTCGTAGCGTAAATCAATGTCAACCAATAAAGGACCGTCTTCTATTAATTGTTTCTCGGTTAAATATTCTTTGTTTTTTTCCACAAATACATATTGATAATATTTATCCCAAAATTCACCCAAATTTGGGATATTATAACTGCCTCCATATATATTTAGTTCTTTATTACCTATTTTTGTATGTGTGCTAATTGCGCCTTTTTCTGATCTTAAAGATTTCAAATATTCGTCCCATTTGGACGAAGTAAGCGTATTAGCGGTTATACTATTTGACATTAATATAATATAATATATATTATATATTATATTTATTTCAATTTTATAATATTTTAATTTATATTATTTTAGAAATCTAATTAGAAATATAATATTATTATTATTATGAATTATGAGTATAAATAATAGTACTATAAAAAGAATAGCAAATGATGTTAAATATATTTTAAATAATGAGCGTTCTTTAAGTTTAGAAAATATATATTATAAACACGACGAGGATAATATATTGAAGGGTTATGCTTTAATAATTGGGCAAAAGAATACGCCTTATGGTTATGGGTATTATTTTTTTGAATTTACTTTTCCAGATAATTATCCATTTTCTCCACCTGTTGTTCGCTATTTAACAAATGATGGAACTATGCGTTTTAACCCTAATTTATATACAAATGGGAAAGTATGCTTGTCACTACTAAATACATGGTCTGGTGATAGTTGGACTTCGTGTCAAACTATCAATTCTATATTATTAACCCTATCTATTGTATTGTGTGAGAACCCATTATTAAATGAACCTGGGGTTCAAGATAACAAAACTGATGCTATTGAAAAATATAACTATGTAGTAACATATAAAAATATTGAGTTTTCTATATGTAAAATTATAAATTATATACAAAATTATGATATTGACGCTAATAATAACGATATCACAATAATGTATAAATTCAAAAATATAATATATGAAACATTTAAAGCTAATAAAAATAATATAATTGAATATCTTGATAGTAATAAAAAAAAATATGGCAAATTTATTGAGGCAAGTTATAAAAATATAGACAATGAAATACTTACGCTAGCAAAGAAGAAAATTTTTATATCAATGTATAATTTAACCTTTTATTTAGAATATACTAAACTTTATAATTTGGTGTATGAAATAAACATTGATTAATTATTGATTAATTATTATTATGTAAAATTGATTATATAAAAGTAATTTAACAATTATAAATATATATATATAATTATTATGGATTTTTGTTCTAATTGTGATAATATGTATTATATTAAATTAGAAAACGATGATTGTGATAAAATTGTTTATTATTGTAGAAGTTGTGGTAATGTAGATGATAAACTTATCAATGCTAATAAGTGTATCTTGAGAGAAAATATTAATAAAGCTGAAGACAAATATAATGTTCATATTAATAAATTTACAAAATTAGATATTACTTTACCGCGGATCAATTATATTAAATGCCCAAATGAAACTTGTGAAACAAACAAGTCAGAATTTGATTCAACAAAAAAAGAAATTATATTTATTCGTTATGATGATACTTCTATGAAATATTTATATTTATGTAGTCATTGTGATTTTGTTTGGAAAACAAATTAAATAATGAAATAATGAAATAATGAAATAATGAAATAATGAAATATTAAAAATTAAAAATTATAATTGATATAAATAGTTTTTTTTATATTATTATAATTTAATTTATAATATGGACGATTTAGAAGAAGAAACATTAAGCGATAACGAAGGTAATCAAAGTGATAAAACTAGTAGTGCCAGTGACAATGAAGAAATTATAAGCGACGACGAAGATATGGATGAAGAAATTAAAATAGAAGAACCCGATCCGGATGAAACAGGCGAGAAAATAAATGTTTTTGATAATGTTAAAAATAGTTATACCAAATATGATTATGAATTAGAAGATTTAGGAGAAAACGATTTTTATAAATTTAATAACGAGTTAAAAAAAAATCACACATTAAATTATCATAATGAGTGTTTATATAAAAATTTTAATGAAATTAAAGAACTGTGCAAAATTACACGCAATAAAGATGGAATTATTGTAGATGAATTACACAAAACAATGCCATTATTGACAAAATATGAAAAAACTAAAATACTAGGAATGCGCGTTAAGCAATTAAATAGCGGCACAAATCCATATATAACTATTAATGAAAAAATCATTGATAATTATTTGATCGCACAAATGGAATTAGAACAAAAAAAATTACCTTTTATAATTCAAAGACCTTTACCAAACAATAATTTTGAGTATTGGAAATTACAAGATTTAGACATATTATAATTATAATTTATCGTTTGAACCGATTTCCACAATCTAAACAAGTTACAAATGTAGTCATAGGTTCATCGGCACTCCGTGTTTGTAATTGGTAATAGGTACATTTTTTAGATTTACATTTACCACAAATAAAATTATCAGTCGATGCCTCTATTTTTGGTGTATATTTATTTTCGTCTTTAATTTTCTTTTTTTCAAGTAATGCCGACCATAAATCCGGTCGCAAATCTTGATGACTCATATAAACAAATTCGTGTGCTTTTAACGACTTAGACAATAATTTTTCTAATAACTCTTTGTTTTTTAAATTTAATATTAATGCGCGCAATTTTTGTATATATATAACAACGAACGAGTCATTAGACCATTTTTTTATAATTTTTTTATCTTCGCTTACATCTATAGAATAATTATATATGCCTTTTTCTAAATTTTCGCTAATTTTTTGATTTTGTATTATATTATATAACTGTTTTACAACATTTGCCCTGAAATTTTCAGGATCATTTATTTTCCTATTAAATTTACTCATAATATTAATAATAACTTAATTATTAATATTATCAATTTTTATATTTATATTTTATATTTTATATTTTATTTTTATTTTTATTTTTATTTTTATTTTTATTTTTATTTTTATTTTTATTTTTATTTTTATTTTTATTTTTATTTTTATTTTTATTTTTATTTTTATTTTTATTTTTATTTTGAAGTTATACAATTAGTATCATCGTTTTCATCTTCTGAATAACTATATAATTCATAACTTAATTCTGAATCAAATTCATACTTTTCCTCATTTTCTGAATTGTTATTATGTAATAGTTTATTTAATAATTCGCTTGCTTTATTAATATCAATACTTGAATTAGTATCGTTATTTTCATTGTTTTCATTGTTTTCATTGTTTTCATTGTTTTCATTGTTTTCATTGCTTTCATTGTTTGTATCATCTTTGCTAAATTCAATAGTTTCCTTTAGATCAAAAAATTTATTAAAAATATCAATCTCTAGGTTAATAAATTGCTCTTTATTTCTTAAAAAAAATATACATTTGTTATTTACATTTAACTTTATAGAATTATTTTTTAGAATGGCATGTTGATTAAATTTTTTAATGTTTGTATCTTCTTTCGACCATAATTCAATACACTTATCATCCAACTTCCACGAGTATATTTTTTTAAAATTAGTTGAAGTTTTATAACCACATTTTTTGTAAATATTTTCTTCAGTAACATTTTTCACTTTTAATAGTTTAAAACTTGTATCTTTTAATGTAATACAAGATAACATTTATTGATAGTTATTAGTTAATAAATATATAATATATTGTTTAAGTTTTTATAAAATATATAATAAGTTCTAATTAAATAATAATTTTTTTATTAATATACAAATCAGATGGTCATATATATTATAAAATGGACTATTATATATGTTGTATTAATTTTTTTATTACATAATTTATATTTATTTTTTCAAAATAATCTTACATCGACAATAATTAAAGACTATTATAATACCTACAATACTGATCACACTAATAATACACAATTAAATAATGTTAAAAATAGAAAAGCTACACTGCTTTCAAATAAATCCCATATTGGTAGCACCGGTTTAGAAGAACTAAATAAACATGATGGAGTTACTAATTATGAATTTATTAATAGTGAATTAACAAATAGTGGATTAACTAATTATAATAATAATGGATTAATTAATAATGAATTAACTAATGATATGAAATCCGAACTCAATGATTTTTTTAATAAATTAAAACTATAATCTATAAGCTATTTATATTAAAAATTGAAAAAATTTATTTAAATATTTATTGTATAATTAATATATTATGTTAGAAAAAAACAAATTCGGCAAACATAAAAATATGGAAACTTCCCCTTCTTTAACTATATTTAATGATTTTAAATTTATAGCCAACAAATTTCCAATATCTAATTATATAAATAATCTCAATAATACTAAACATTTTAATGTAGCTAATTTAGTATCTAATGCCAACTACTACGTTTTGAAACCCAAAGGGCGCAAATCTTATTTATGGTTCACATATTATAAGAAAGATTTATTGTGTTTGCTATTGTTTATAAATAATAAAAATTTGGAGGACGAGTCAAACGAATTTTATAAATTTGACATTGCTTATGATAATACATTATGTTATAATAATGTATTATTAGTTGGAACATATTTTTACAAATATAACTCAAAAAATTTATGTACTAACAAAAATACCAAGTTTAATAATATACATCATTATTTCATACTTGATAACATCATAAATTATAATCTGTATAATAATGTATTGAATACATATTCAAATAGCAATTTTATATTTAAATTAAATATTTGTAAAACCGTTTTACAATATATAGTAAATAGTTGTTATAATATATATTTAGGAATAATTTTAGATAATTACGATACATTATTCAAAATAATATATAAATTAGACTATGAAATATATTGTATTTCATGTTATAATAGCAATAAATATTTAGGAAATTTTATTATAAATAATAAATTATTGAATAATAATGAAAAAAATTATGGTTATAACTTTAAAATTACTGCGTCTATAACCCAAGATATATACAATTTATTTATTTTAGAAAACAATAAAGAAACTTTTTATGATTATGCGTTAATTGATAGTTATAAAACCAGCGTTTTTATGAATAGTTTATTTAGAAAAATAAAAGAAAATAAAAATCTTGATTTATTGGAAGAAAGTGATTCTGATGAAGAATTTGAAAATACTAATTTAGAAAAATATACCAATTTGAAAAAATCATATATTATTGAATGTGTTTATAATAAAAAATTTAAAAAGTGGATTCCAAAGAATTTAGCAAAAAATAATTATATAATTGATAAAAATAAAATTAATTTAATTGTTTATAAAAATAAAATATATTTATAATGTATAAAAAATGTTGTCTCTATTAGAAGGTTTGTTCATTCAAGAAGGCGGTCAGCAGCAACAGAACCAGCAGAACCACAACGGAGGTAGACGGCGCAGAAGCAGAGGAACAAAGAGAAGAAGAGGCAGGGGCAGAAGCAGACGCACCCGCAGACACTAAATTATTATAATAGTTGGTTGATTTAGTCAATGTAAAATAATACTTTTTTTATTTTATTTTATTTTATTTTATTTTATTTTATTTCGCAATAAAATAAAATAAATTTATAATTATATAAGCATAACATGTTAGGAGGTTATAGATATAAGGGATCTTTTACCAGAAGAAAAAGAAAAGTAGCAGGAAAAAAATACAAAAAATCACAACGAGTTAAATATAGATAAAAAATAATAAAAATTATACAAGAATAAAAATTAATAAAAATTATAGATCTTTAATTTTATAATTGAATTAAACACTTGGACTCTGCTGGTGTTGTATTTAATACATCATTTTTATTGTTTTTCCGCGATTTATATAATAAGTAGTTCCAAAAAGTAGGACTACATTTATTATTTATAATGTTAAATATTAATTCTTCTTCAATAGTCAAAATAGAAATCTTTTCTATATTGTTTTTTGTTATGTTGAGAGATTTTAAATGTTTAATATATTGATTATAATTTTCTTGGTTAGTGCGGATTATTTTATAATTTTTTTCATTATAAAATGCTCGTCGTTTAGCAAATTGATTCAAAAATACATCGTGATTATCTATTAAGTCTATTATTAATGGTTTAGTGTGCTTTTCTCTCAAGATTCTACCCACTGCTTGAATAATATCAGATTTTGGACTTGCTAAAAATAAACTTGTTAAAGATTTAATATCTAATGCTTCAGCAGCCATGCTAAATGTGGCCAAAATGATTTTTTTTGACTCGCTTTTTTTTAAATCTTCTTCTTTCATTCCGCCAATATAATATCCTACTGAAGCAAAATTTTTATAGCATAACGCTTTATATAAATAGTTGAGCAAGTTTTTTGTTTGTGCTAAAACAATAAATTGTTGATCTGGATTTATAAACATTTCGCTTTCTAAAATATGTATAATGAAATCACTGCGTAAATTAAAATTTGAAATTTTACTGACCATTGTGCTATATTTTACTTGCCCCCTAAAGTCGCGTTCCACCTCATTATATTCACTGTCTTGAACTATAAAATCAATTGCTTTTACTAAGACATCATCATGAGAACTATTTTTAGGATGCTTATAACATATATCGCCTAAATACATTTTGAATACATTTGTCAATCCATCTTTTCTTTCCATTGTAGCACTTAGTCCGAGTCCATATAATGTATTACATTTTTTTAGACAATTACTAAACACTTCACTTGACATATGATGGCATTCATCATACAAACTTAGTCCAAAACTGTCAAATAATGATTCGTGATAATTTTTCATACTTACACTTTGTATCATTGCTAATACAATATCTTTATTTTCTATATCAACTGTCTGACCTTGTATAGTACCAATACGAGCTCCTGGTAAATATTCATCAATTCTCTCTATCCATTGATTTTTTAGGAAAGATTTATGAACGAAAATAATTGTTTTTTTTTTTAGAACTTCTATAATTTTGAGTCCTAGCACCGTCTTACCAGCACCAGTCCATAATTCAATCAGAGATGTACCATTGCCCTTATTAATGTTGTCTGGGGTCCCAAAATCAATTGCTTTTAAGTATTCGTTTAGAACTTTTGTTTGATAATCTCTCAATTGTCCATTAAAAGTTAGATTTATAGATTCTCCAAAAGTAATTTTTAATAATTTAGGATAACCAAACATTTTAATACCCCAACATCTTGGGACATATAATTTTTTTTCTGACTCTTGATACATTGGAAAAGACTTCGCTTCACTATAGGAAGTTTGAGTAAAAGGTTTAACAGTTAATTCGCTTTTAATAAACTCTATTATTTTAGGAGTCAAACAAACTTTATATAGCGTGTATCCTTTATTTCCTAAATAACTATTTAACCCGTTTTTTTTTAAAATTTCTATAAGTTGCTCTAATTCTATATATGTGTCTCTATTTTTAGGAGTAATTTTTTTACTTAGCATTTTAAATTATAATTAGTAAAAAAATAAAGTTAAGTAATTTTATCAATTTAAGTTTTTAATATTTTTAATAATATTTTAATATTTTTAATAATATTTTTAATAATAATATTTTAATATTTTTAATAAAATATTACATTATACTATAATGAATTCCGTAAATAACATATCCAATAATTTTAAAAAATTAAAAAATATGACTGCTTATGAAATAATTTTTGTGGTAATTATTTTATTTTATTTACTAAGTAATGTATCCACCCCATATGCTTTAGCACCATACATAAATAATACATACACTTACTTCTCTCTTATTGCTATTGTATTATTCTTATTTTTAAAGACTAATCCTTTAATTGCTATATTTTTTGGAATAGCATCAGTAATATTTATATCACGATCAAGCAAAGTAGATCATAAAGTAATGGCACCAAGTAGTCATAATAAATCATTAAATATGGTAAATCTAAATAATACTATGAAAGCAATTTCATTAGAAGAAGAATTAATAAGTGTGATTCAAAAACAACCAGATAATATTTTGAATACTAATAGCTATCATCCTGTATCTTGCGAAACGCATAACGCATCATCTATTTAACTTGTTTTTTTATTGGCATATTGCGTAATACTGATTTAGCAATTCCAAACTTGATAGTGGTAGGCTGCACTCGCTTCAAAGTTTTAAAAGCACTCGTAGCAGCATTCGAGGCAGCAGTCTTAGCATGTTCAGGAAGATAGTGTGTAAAAAGATACCCAATAAAAATAACTACAGCAAGTATTAATATACTAATTACTATATGAGATACCACATCATTATACATATTAGGAGGTGAAATCACAGGAGTTGTAGTAGTTGAAGCAGGACCACCTGATGTGGTTGTAGATTCATCAGGAGACCCATTTCCTGCTGTACTATCGGAAGGATTACATGTTATATATAAGTCATCGCGCGGACCGGTATTTAAGCTGGTATTTAACTTTTGCATTAAACTATCAGTATCACTATAAATCTCTGTAAATTTTGTTACTTCTACAGGATCATTTAGTCTAAATAAAGTGGTAAAACTTTGGTTTTTCAATAGTGTTTCTAGGTTATCATTTATATTTATACTTGCGGTCGGATATTTTGTTTTATAATATGCTGCCACACTATTAGAAGCTCTGCTATTATAATCATTTATTCTAATGAAGTCTGAAGAATTATTACCATATTTACGCCTTATAAATTCCATAAACTGTAACCATTCTTTATCTTTTTCATTTGTCGTAGTCATTTAATATATATATTAGTTATTTTTAATTTTTAATACACTTAATTATTTTAGTTATTTTAATTATTTTATAGGTTTATAATAATAATAATAATATAATAATATAAATATTATAATATTATTATGGAAGCAGATAATCAAGCTATGGCAAAATTAGTGTTAAAAATATATATTAGAGTATTATTGTATGTAAGCAATGACTTAAATAATAATAAAATAAATACATTTTTAGTATATTTAAATGATCTGGTTTCGCGGAATAAAGCACGTGAAGAGCACGACGACGATTTTAAATCAATAGATCAACTATATATTGAGAGTATTGCTAACAAAAATTTATTAAAATATAAAAAAAAGTGCAAAAAATCTTCAGAAGAAGATGGAAAAGATGGAGATGGAAAAGATGGAGATGGAAAAGATGGAGATGGAAAAGATGGAGATGGAAAAGATGGACCAGGAGATGGAGAAGATGGACCAGGAGATGGAGAAGATGGAAAAGCAGCAGAAGCAGTAGCAGTAGCAAAAGCAGCAGAAGTAGCAGAAGTAGCAGAAGCAGCAGAAGCAGTGGCAAAAGCAGTAGAAGATGGAAAAGATGGAGATGGAAAAGATGGAGATGGAAAAGATGGAGCTGGAGATGGAGATGGAGGACCAGAAGCAGCGGCAAAAGCACCAGGAGATGGAAAAGATGGAGCAGCAGAAGCAGCGGCAAAAGCAGCAGGAGATGGAAAAGATGGAGGACCAGTAGGAGCAGATGGAGGACCAGTAGGAGTAGATGGAGGACCAGTAGGAGCAGATGGAGGACCAGTAGGAGCAGAAGAAGCAAGAGATATAGATAACGCAATCCAAGATATATTAGCCAAGACGAAAAATATAGAGTACTACCATAAAACGTTTTCACACGATACGTTCCAAGCACTTTACAAATCTTTAGAAAATATTGTAAAAAAAGGGGAACCTGTTTTATTAGCCGGCATACCACAAATGGATAGTATCAATATATTGAAAAAATATATGGATGAGTTTGACCGACAAATTAAGAAAAAAACACTAGCACCAGAAGTAGCACCGGAAGTAGCAAAAGCAGAATTAGCACCGGAAGCAGCAGGAGCAGAGCAAATTTCGCAAAATAGTGCTAAAATGCATGATGCTGAAAAATTCCTTAATAAAGCCGATGGACCTCTTAAAAAGTATATTAATACTCTTATTGAATATGCCATAAAGGAAAATGAATATAAGGCTGCCAATGGAGAATTGAGTATGTATCCAGTGCTAAAACCACCCCCCCCGGCCAATTTATCCGCGGAATCAAATAAACTTGCGACAGAATATGCACAAATATTTGCAAAAGAAAAAGTAGCTAAAAGGAAAAATACACCAGTACTTAGAAATCCAGTTTTTGCACCTATTCCACCAAGAAAAGCAAAAGTAGCAAAAGCAGCAGAAGTAGCACCAGCAGAACTAGAAACAGAAGTAGAAGCAGGACCAGAAGTAGTAGCACTAGAACCAGAAGTAGCACTAGCAGGACCAGAAGATGGAGATGGAGATGGGGCAGAAGCAAAAGCACCAGAAGTAGTAGCAGCACCAAAAATAGGAGAAGCAGATAAAGTAATAGCAGATAAAGTAGAAGCAGAACCAGAAGTAGTAGCAGCACCAAAAATAGGAGAAGGTCTTGAAGCACAAAAAATAGCTTTAGAAAAACAAATATTTACTATTAATGATATGCTTTTACTGGAAAAAGATGCAGCAAAAAAAAATTCACTTATAGGAAAAAAAAAATTATTAACGCAAAGAATAAAAGCAATTGAAAGAAGTTTAGCAATACGAGACAAATTACTTGAACAAACTCAAAAAGTCCAAAAAGTTGCTGACACCGCAAAACAGTTTAAAAAAAGATACTGAGACTTTAGAATCAATTAACAGAAGATCAAAAAATAACATTAGAAGAAACAAAAAATGCTATTCATATGAGATTAAGATTAAACGCTAAACCAGCACCAGCAGCAGCACCAGCGGCAGCACCAGCAGCATCACCAGCAAGAGCAACAACAACATTTAAAAAAGTAAATTTTGACTCGACAAGCGCCGCTGTAAAAACAAGAACACCCAGACGAAAATAAAACCCAATACCAATAGTTCAAGATAGTACTAATAAGGATAATGTATTAGATATTTTTGGGAGAGCGTTAATTTGGAAACTTGTTAATATTCCCAACTCATTTGCGGAGTGGTATTTGTCTAAAGAAAAATACAACAAACATAAATAACTCCTTATTTTAAAAAATTGATATTTATTTTAAAATAATGAGTTATAGACAAATTAATAATATTAGTTAATAGTTCATAGTTATTAACAATGAACAAATTCAAATCTTTTAGGTTATATGATTATAATGTATATGATGGTATTAGCAAGCATACACAAGAAAAGAATAAATATTCACAAGACTCATTAAATCATTATAAAGACAATAAAAAATTTATTATTCAGGCATTTGCTATTAATGATTCTAATAGAACAGCATCAATATTAATAGAAGATTTTTATCCATATTTCTACATAATGGTAGACGAATTATGGAACGAGCAAAGAAATACCTTATTTCTCGCACATATAAAGAAAAAAATAGGATATTACTATGAAGATAGTATTGTAGGTTTCAAAATTGTAAAAAGGCAAAAACTATATGGGTTTGATAATAAAAAATTACACAATTTCATTAAAATTTCATTTACAAATAGTAATGCTTATAACAAAGTAAAAAAATTATTTTATACAGATACAAATGATAAATATACAGGTTTTGAAAGAACACTAAATGATGAAGGATATATATACAATGATGATTGTGGAACAACAAATTGTTATCTTTATGAAGCAGATATTCCTCCATTATTAAAATTCTTTCATAAAAAACAAATTAATCCAAGTGGATGGATTAAAATGCCATCAAATAAAGTAATAAAAATTAATAATAAATCAACACATTGTGCTTATGAATATTCAGTAAAATATGATGATATTTATTCATACAAAGAAAAAGAGACCCTTGTAAAATATAATATTTGTAGTTTTGATATTGAAGCAAGTAGTAGTCATGGTGATTTTCCCGTTCCTATTAAAAATTACAAGAAATTAGCCACAAATATACTAGAAAATTATAATTCGCGTTCAAGCGAATATAAAGAGAACTATACTATTAACACGTTAAAGCAAGAAGTATTAAGTGCTTTTGATTTAGCAAATAATAAACTATCACATATTTCAAAAGTGTATCCAAAAACTAAAAACATTGATACTTATAATATTGAAAATTTAATTGAAAACTTAGCAAGTTATATTCCGGCTAATTTCAAAAAAAAAAATTCAGAAGAGTTTGCCGATTTAAATGAAACCGAATCAGAAGAAGAAGAGGAAGACGAAGAAGATAACGAAGATGCTACATCAAGTAGCATTGAAGACTTAAATCAAGAATTAACTACTAATAATTTTAAGCGCAAAAAGAAGGTGAAACTATATAATAAAAAAGATGCTTCATTATTAGAATTGATCAAAGATGAGAAATGTGAATATAACACAAAACTATACGAATTAACAGAAGCATTTACTAATACTGGATTTCCAGAATTGGAAGGCGACATTATTACTTTTATTGGACTAAGTTTTATTAATTATACAGAATCAAAACCCTATAAGCGTATAATTATAGTAAAGGGAGGATGTAAAATCCCAGACAAATATTTATTATGGGTTCAAGAAAATAATGTAATTGTATTAGAGCGTAATACTGAAAAAGAGGTTTTATTAACATTTACTAAACTTATTATTAGTGAAAATCCACATATTATTACTGGATATAACATTACCGGATTTGACTTTGAATTTATGTATAATAGATCAAAAGAATTAAATTGTGTCAGCGAATTCTTAAAACTTTCACGCAATAAAGACGAAGTATGTATTTCTAAAGATTGGCGCACAAATGCTGAAAATATTGAAACAAACAAAATCATTTTAGCAAGCGGAGAATATAATTTAAAATTTATTAAAATGCCTGGTCGCATTATTATTGATATGTGTGTAATTTTTAGAAAGGAATTCACACTAAGTTCAAATAAATTAGATTTTACATCAAGTTATTTTATTAGTGATAATGTTAATAGTATAAGTATTAATGTCGAAAATAATACTACTAAAATCTATAGCAAAAATTTAACAGGCATTTCAGTTGGTAGTTTTATTAAATTTGACGAATTAGGATTTAGTAGTAATTTATACAAAAAAGGCAAAAAATTTGAAATTAGTGAAATCAATAATGAAGAACATTCATTTGTTATTAATGGCATTGAAGAGTTAGATTTGGCAAACTATAAATATAATTGGGGTCTAGCAAAAGACGATGTTTCTCCTCAAGAAATATTTGCCTTAGCCAACGGAACAGATTATGACAGATGGACTGTTGGTAAATATTGTCTTGCGGATTGTGATAATGTAATTTGGTTATTATTAAAAGTAGATGTTATTACAGATAAAGTCGAAATGTCTAATTTATGTGATGTCCCGTTAAGTTTCTTATTATTGCGAGGCCAAGGTATTAAATTACATAGTTATATTTCAAAAAAATGCGGTGAAAAAAATACATTGATGCCCGTAGTAAAAAAACAGAAAACCGGAGGTGGTTATGAAGGTGCGCACGTATTTACACCTAAAACAGGAATTTATTTAGAAGATCCTGTAGCTTGTGTTGATTATAGTTCTCTTTATCCATCTTCTATTATTTCCGAAAATTTATCACACGACAGCAAAGTATGGACAAAAGAATATGATTTAAGTAATAATCTTATTAATGAAACCGGAGAAAAAGACGAGCATAACAATTATAAATATGATAATTTATATAGTATGGGTTATAATTATGTGGATGTAAAATTTGATACTTATAAGTTTAAAAGGCTTACACCTAAAGCAGCTGCTAAAAAAGTAATTAACGGTTATAAAATTTGTAGATTTGCGCAATTTCCAGAAGGCAAAGCAATTATGCCTTCAATTTTAGAAGAATTGTTGGCAGCACGGAAAGCAACTCGGAAACTTATTTTATCAGAAACAGATGACTTTATGAAAAATGTGTTGGATAAGCGTCAATTAAGTATTAAAGTAACTGCTAATTCATTATATGGTCAAATGGGAGCAATAACCAGTGCTTTTTATGAATCGGATGTCGCAGCATCAACAACCGCAATTGGTCGTAAATTATTATTTTATGGTCGTTCAATTATTGAGGAATGTTATAATGATATAGTTATTAAAGTATCGGATGGAGTGTCAGTAAAAGTCAAGGCAGAATGTGTTTATGGTGATACAGATTCAGTATTCTTTAAATTTAATTTACGCAATCCAGATACAAATGAAAAAATATTAAATAAGCAAGCATTAATATATACTATTGAATTGGCCAAGCAAGCAGGTGAATTGGCAAGTTCTTTCTTGAAAAAACCACACGATTTAGAGTATGAAAAAACATTTTATCCGTGGATATTATTATCTAAAAAGCGTTATGTTGGTATTTTATATGAAAATAATCCAGATAAAGGAAAAATGAAATATATGGGTATTGTTTTAAAGCGTAGAGACAATGCGCCTATTGTAAAAGATATTTATGGTGGCATTGTAAATATTATTATGCAAGAAAAAAGTATGGTAAAAGCGATCAAATTCTTAAATGAATGTATAGAAAAATTAATAGCCGGTAATTATGTAATAGATAAATTATTAGTGACTAAATCATTACGCGGATATTATAAAAACCCAAAACAAATTGCTCATAAAGTATTAGCAGAGCGTATTGGATTACGAGATTCGGGTAATAAACCGTCATCTGGAGACAGAATTTACTATGCGTATATTAAAAATACTAATAAAAAAGCACTTCAAGGCGAAAAAATAGAAACGCCGGATTATATTAAACAAAATGAACTAGAACTTGATTACAATCATTATATTAGTAATCAAATAATGAAACCATTATTACAGTTGTTTGCCTTAAATTTAGAAAATATGAGTGAGTTTAAAAAAAAACGAGGACTAACATTACAATCGTGGCATAATGAATTAGCAAAATTACGCGAAAAATGGATCGAACCGGAAAAATATGAGAAAAAAGTAGAAGAATTAAAATGTAAAGAGGTTAGGAGTTTATTATTTGATAAATATTTAAAAGAATGTAAATAAATTAATAAGTTATTAATATTATATTAGTCATTAATATTATATTAGTCATTAATATAATATTACTATAATATAATGGTGAATAATATAACATATAAAAATTTAAAAACTTATTCTTATAATTTTAATAAAAAAAACACAAATAAAGTTCTTAAGAATGTAAATACTAAATCACATTTTAAAAATTTAGTACTTAAAAGCGATTACCGACAAAATAAAAAGCAAGTATTCAAAAAAGTTATAGATGTTGAAGCAAATATAACAAATCAAGAAAATAGTGGTCGATGTTGGTTATTTGCTTTTTTAAATATAATACGTTTTAAAATGATAAAAAAATACAATTTGCTACCTAGTTTTGAATTTTCTCAAGTTTATTTATTTTTTTATGATAAGTTAGAGAAAGCTAATTATTATTTAAATTTTATAATAGAAAATATTTCTGTAGATTTAGAAACGTTAAACTATAATACCGATACGCTAAAATCAATACATATGTTACAAACTTTAACTGATGATGGTGGTCATTGGAATGTTTTTGTAAATTTAATTGAAAAATATGGAATAATACCCAAATCAAATATGGATGAGAATTTTCATAGTTCTAATTCAAAAGAATTGAGAGAATTTTATAATGATTTTTTACGAAAATGTGCTCATAAAATAAAAACAACACCTAAAAATGAACTATCAAAAAATAAGCAAAAAATGTTAGACGAAATGTTATCTAAATGTTATAAAATATTGGTTTTATTTTTAGGAGAACCACCTACTATAATAACATGGGAATATTATGAAAAAAATAGTAAAAATAGCAAAAATAGCAAAAATAGCAAAAATAGTAAAAATAGCAATTCACAATCTTTAACAGCAAAATCAATAGCAAATATTACTCCATTAGAATTTTATAAAAAATATGTTCCATATAATGCTAAAGATAAAATATCTTTAATTAATTATCCTTGTAAGCAAATCCCTTTTTATAAACACTACAATGTAGAAATGGCTTTTAATATAGTTGGCACAAATGAACAAAATCTTATAAATGTTCCCATAGAAATAATGAAAGAAGCTGTTAAAAAATCTATAGCTAACGAAGAAGCAGTTTGGGTAGGAATAGATGTTGATAAACATATTTCAATAGAAGATGGATTTTTAGATAAAGATGCTTTTGATTATGAAAATGTATTTGATTTTACTAATACTATGAATAAATGCGATGCCTTAAATTATAGGCAAAGTGGTCCAAATCATTCTCTAATAATTAAAGGTTATAGCTTTGAAAATTCAAAAACAAATGGATTTTTGGTAGAAAATTCTTGGGGAGAAAAATCTGGTTTTGAAGGAAATTTTTATATGGCAGATTCTTGGTTTGAAGATTATACATATCAGATTGTAGTAGATAAAAAATGTGTTTCACAAAAAATTTTAAATGTATTAAAGCAAAAACCTATTGTATTACCTTATTGGACTCCTTTTGGATCGGTAACAGGTTATTGATGATTTTCGTAGAAATAATAAATACTATTTTTTAAATAATAAATATAAAATATTATTTAAAATTTAACTACCAATTACTATATATTTAAAGATGGAGACTTTAACAAATGCCATTAATATTCTTAATATTAATACAAATAATACAAATGAAGAATGTATGATATGTAGAGAAGAATTACAATGTAGTCAGTGTTATACTTTACCTGAATGTAATCATACTTATCATACCAATTGTTTAGTTAGTTGGTTTAGAAATGGTGATTCGCGTTGTCCATATTGTGGAAATAAAGGTATTAATAATACAAATAATGATACTTTACGTAATGTAAGAGGCAAATATTTTACTACAATATATGAAAAACAAATGTTAACAGATATAAAAAAATACGTTTATTTGAAAAAAAACGATACTATTAAAAGATGTCTGGAAACACGTAAGCAATTTGAAAAAATTAAAGCATTAGAAGAAAATTATAAGATTGAAACACAGAAGTTGAGAGAATTACAACAATCACTCAAAGAAACACCCGCATTATATAGTGAAGCTAAAAAAAATATAATGTGTTATAGAAGTAAAAAATGGAAAATAAGTAGACAAATTAGAGTAGAGCATTTGAAAATTATAAATACTAGCTATATTATTCCTTTAATAATACCGATGAGTGTGTCGGTATAATAGAATTATTAGCGTAAAAATAATCCAAATTCATATGTATTTTGTTCGCTTCTGTTAGTATTAGTAGTGTCATTTGTATCACCATCACTGTGTGGACTATTTCTATTTGTTAATAGATTTTCAATATGTAAAGCTAAATAAAATCTAAACTCATTGCTATATAAAAATAATTTCTTAGCGTTGGCTGGATTTATATAACTAATAAGTTTAGAATTTGTTAAAATATTATATCTACATACAGGACATGTTTGATGTTGATATAACCAATTTGAGACTGCGTGTGTCTTAAAAATATGTCCGCAATTTTTTATTATTGTTACTTGATCATTGCTTGAAAATTCTTCTTGTGTTATTGGGCAAGTTTCGTTCAAAGGAAGTGCTATACAGCAATAGTGTATTTGTGCTGTGCTTATTTTAATAAGCGCTTTCATATTTGCAATTGAAAGATTTTCATAATCTTCCAAAGTATAATTTAATAAATAAGCGTGCTGTGTATTTGTATTATTATTAGTAATATTATCACTATTATTATCACTATTATTATCACTATTATTATTATCACTACTATTACTAGTACTAGTATATAAATAATTGTTGTAGCAATAATAATTATTTAATAATAATGTCATTATATTGTTATTAGCACTATTCAAATAGTTAATACTATTATTATAAGAATTAATGTAATTATTAGTACTACGCAAAATATTATGTAAAAGTATTTCGTTGGTATTTGTATTAGTATTAGTATTAGTATTTGTATTTGTATTAGTATCCATATTATAATAATAATATTTTATTACATTTTTAATACATTTTTATATATTATAATTTATATATTATAATTTATATATTATAATTTATATATTATAATTTATATATTTAAATATATTGCTATAAATAATCTAGTGTAAAAATATGGCAAATATTGATTATAAATATTTGCTATTAAATAATTTATTAAATAAATATAACAATAAAGGTTTAACCGGACTATGTAATTTAGGAAATACATGTTATATAAATTCTTGCTTACAAATTTTATCACATTGTTATGAATTACACGAGGTTATTAATATATTAAATAATAATAACACAATAAATAATAATACAATAAATAACAGTAATTTAATTTTACACGAATGGCGGGATTTAAAAGATTTGATGTGGTCTAAAAACTGTATAATTAGTCCAAATAGATTTTTAAATGCTATTCATAATATATCCAAAATTAAAGATCGAGAATTGTTTTCTGGTTATGCTCAAAATGATTTGCCAGAATTTCTAATTTTTTTATTTGATTGCTTTCATGAAGCATTAGAGAGAAAGGTAGATATTAAAATAAATGGAACATCCGAAAATAATATAGATGAACTTGCCAAGAAATGTTATACAATGATCAAAAATATGTATTCTAATAATTATTCAGAAATGCTAGATTTATTTTTTGGAATTCATGTATCATTAATTATATCAAATAATGAGTCAAATAATGAGTCAAATAATGAGTCAAATAATGAGTCAAATGAAATTATGAGTGTTACACCAGAACCTTTTAGTATAATTAATTTACCAATACCATATAGTAGTAACAATAATCAAGAATTTAGTATTTATGACTGTTTTGATTTATATACACAATTTGAATTTCTAGAAGGTGAAAATGCTTGGTTTAACGAAACAACAAATACTAAAGAAAGCGTTAACAAGTGTATAAAGTTTTGGAGCTTACCAAATATATTAATAGTTGATTTTAAAAGATTTGATAATGCTAATAAAAAACTAAATAACATAATTAGAACTCCGTTATTAGGACTAGATTTAAGTAAATATGTTGTGGGGTATAATAGAGACAAATATATATATGAATTGTTTGGAATATGTAATCATAATGGAGAATGTTTAGGCGGTCATTATACTGCTTATGTTAAAAATTCTAATCAAAAATGGTATCATTATAATGATACAAATGTTGAGGAAATTAACGAATCACAATTAATAACTTCAAAAGGGTATTGTTATTTTTATAGAAAAATATTGTAGATTATTTGATTATTTGATTAGTATCCTTATAATATTATATTATTTATATATAATATTATGTCGTTATTTAATAATATAACACAAGATTTTTATGATAATTTAAATAATTTAGGCACTAATCCTTTTGTATTAGTAGTGTTAGTTATTATTATTATTGTTTATTATATAATATTTTCATTTTTAGGAAAATCGTGGGATAATGACAATGACGAACCATCTGGAACATTTGTAATATTTGAAGCATTATTGTGGGGACTATTTATTCTGTTAATTTTTGTAAATGGTTTATCTTATTTTTTCAATATTGATGTTATTACCGAAGTTAAAAATATCTTTTCACCAGAACCAGAAATTAATATTAAAACAGCAACAGACGAAACAACCGTTCAAACAGACAATAACGAGGTTTATCATATTCCCGGAAATAGATTTACATATCATGACGCAAAAGCAGTTTGTAAGGCATTTGATGGTGAAATTGCCAGTTATAATCAATTAAATGATGCCAATAAAAAAGGCGCGAGTTGGTGTAGTTATGGATGGACCAAGGATCAATTAGGACTTTATCCTACAAGTCAAAGCGATTGGACAAAATTACAAGAAAAAGAAGGGCATAAGTATGACTGTGGATTACCGGGCATAAATGGAGGTTATGTTCCAAATCCACATACAAAATTAGGTGCTAATTGTTATGGAGTAAAACCTAAACAAAGTGAATTAGAAAAACAATACTTAAATAAAGATTTATATCCAAAAACACTTAAAGAACAATTGTTTGAACAACGTGTCAAATTTTGGAAAGATAGAATAAGTAATGTTTTAATAAGTCCATTTAACAACAATGCTTGGTTTAAAGTAGAGTAAGCAAAAAATTATTATATTACATTTTTCGTGTGAATTTTTTATCTCTCTTGTGTTTTTTTTTTGTTTGTTGTTTTTTTGAACTATCAATTGCGCTATAAAATTTAGAAAAAGTTTTATCGCTTATTACAGTTTTATCCATCATACTATCTAAATTAAAATTGGGATCCTTATATTTGTTATGTCTTTTTGAAGAATTATCTAAATCTTCAAAATTAAAACCGGGCAATAACGCTAAATTAGAGAGTTGCTTATTTTTTTTATCTAAATCATCTAATAATTTCAACATTTTATAATCTTTTTATATATATTTTATATATATTTTATATATATTTTATATATATTTTATATATATTTTATATATATTTTATATATATTTTATATATATTTTATATATATTTTATATATATTTTATATATATTTTATATATATTATTCAAAAAATATATATAAAATATGGCTTTAGAACCATTACCGCCATTTAAAATTATAAAATTAGATGATTTAAAAGTATACAAAAAATATGAAATATATGATGATTATTTAAGAGAAACAAATAAAATCCATTATGATAGTTTAGAGAAACCTCAATTAGAGGAAAAAAATGGCATTACTATTGATGAACAAATGAAAGATGCTATACGTTTTTTCGCATCAAAAGGGATAGGTGAATTGACCCAAATATTACATAATTTTAATATTGAAGACGATATTAAAAATGGTCTAAAAGAATATTTTGGATCACTATTTAGTAATATGAATGCTAGCATGCGGAAAACAATAGCTAAGAATAAATTAACTAATAATGAATTAACTAATGATGATTTAGACTTAGACTTCAAGGATATTATAGAAATATATGATAAATTAAAAAACCCCGCTCCTCCTATTACTTGGGATAATGAGTATGATACATATATTTATAATACATTAAATGCATTTACAAAAACTACACCATGTACGGCTAAATTCTGTGTTTTTAGATGTTATCAAAAACTACACAATGGAGCACCTTTGCTTACACCGGAAGGCAATTTGGCACCTTATATTTATTTAAATCAGTTTACATCAACATCTATTTTATTACGATTATGTGATTATTGGTGTACTCCTAATCCTGAAAGTAATGTTATAAATTCAACGGATTTATATAACCTAAATAAGGGAGAAAATACTATAATTTGTATAGAAATACCCGAAAGCACTCGAGGTATTTCTCTAATTAATTATCTTGGACTTGTATCAGATTCATTTACGAGTGATTATTCTGAATTTGAATATTTGCTTCCACCTGGTGGTTATTTAACACTGACCAATCGAACATATGAATACACTAGTATTAATAGAACAAATTTAAGAACCACATTGAAAATAGACCCAACAAAAGATGACCCATTTCCACATTTACCTACAACATTTAAGATTCCTGTTTATACGTATATGTCCAATGTTGCAGATAATCCTTATTATGAACCTATACCTTATAAAAAATACAGTTATATATTACCTGAAGTTAAAAATATCTTCTCAAGAACTAGAGAATATATAAAAGACCGAATAAATGTTATTAAAAATAAGGCCATGACTATTACTAAGACTAAGAAAGAAGATGCTCTTCATTCTGATTACGTTGCATTTAAAGATGGAAAAGGGAAACAAAGAAGAAAACAAACTAGAAAGAGAAAGAGAAAGAATAGAATACTAACTAGGAAGAGAAAGAATAGAATACAAAGTAGAAAGAGAAACACTAGACAAAAAAAGAATAAAAATAAAAAAATTAATTATAAACACGTTTAATATTTTTACTAAAAGTATGTGTCCTTTTTGATTTTATAAATTCAATAAGTTCATCTTTTATTGAACCCGAGTCATAGTTTTCAAAAAATTCTTCAAAACATTGCTCTAAAAATTTAAGACTTAAAGGATTGGTTTGTTTTTGTTCAATAAAACTCAATTTTCCGTCGCTAATATTTATATTTGGATAGTTAGCATTTTTTGAATCATAATGGGATATAATATTTTTTGTTAAACTGTTCTTTTCATCTCTCAATGTTATAATTTGGCTATTTAATTTTTTATGTTGGTTGTCTAAGACCACCCATTTTTTTATACAATCTTCAATATTCATATACTTATTTTTATTTACTTATTTTTATTTACTTATTTTTATTTACTTATTTTTATTTACTTATTTTTATTTACTTATTTTTATTTACTTATTTTTATTTACTTTATAATATTTTTTAAAATAAAAAATATTATAAATTAGTTTTTTATAATCTTATATTGCTAAAGTTATAATTTAACGTCTACCTCTAGATCTTGACGATCTTTTGGATCTTCTTGAACCTCTTCTTCTGGTATTGCCCGAATAGCCGTTTCTTCCTGTAAAACCATAACCTGCTCTTCTTTTTGCTAATTGAGTAGCACCAAGGAAACCTGCCGCAACTGCGATATCTGTTAAATAACCGCCTCTTCCTTTTCTTCCTCTTTTTCCTCTTCTTGTGCGCGATCTTCTTCTACGACCACCATTCATACCTTGTTGTTCTTGTTCTTGTTCTTGTTCTTGATGTTTGTTCATTCCTCCGCCTAATTCTTCGTTCATTCTTTTTATAATATATAAAAAGATAAAAATTATATTATAAATAAATTAATAAATAAATAAATAAATAAATAAATAAATACAGAAAGAGAGAAAGAGAGAAAGAGAGAAAGAGAGAAAGAGAGAAAGAGAGAAAGAGAGAAAGAGAGAAAGAGAGAAAGAGAGAAAGATAATATTTAAATATATTAAATACTTCTAAATTAAATTTTTAATTACACATTTTATTTAGACAACGATTGTTTTTTTAATTTATTGTTATATTGAACCAATAAAATTAATACTCCTAAATGAAGAATAAAACTAGTAAATATAAAAAATAAAAAAAAACACAAATATATATGTATTTCTTTCAAAAAATATTCTAACATAGGATTTAATATATTTTGTAATTCTTTTTTTGTTTCTTCTGCTTTAAGAAAATTAATACAATACTCTGCCAACGTATTTTTAGAAACCATATTTATTATTTATTATTTATTACATTTTATTATTTATTACATTTTATTATTTATTACAATTTATTATTTATTATTTATTATTTATTATTTATTACATTTTTGCGTGGAAATATTATTTCGTTTTTCTTATACTTAATATAAATTCATTAATGAATACTCTAGTTTATGATATTACAGAAAACTTCAATTTTAACAATCTAAAAGTAGAAAACCCTTCTTTAATAAACGCAAATAATTATTTTAGCAAAATATATAATAATAACAATAAAAATTTTTATGTTAAACTTCCTAAATGTAAAACAAAACAAGGAATTGTTAATTCCAATAATAAGTGCTTTTGCGAACTCGAATTTAATAGTAATGAAAAATTGGTTGCTGAATTTTTTGAGAATTTAGAAGAATTTTGTATTCAAGAAATATGTAATAATAAATCATTATGGTTTTATGACTCGGATAATATAACGAGCGAAGATATTCAAGAATATATAACACCTATTATGAGATCATATAAGGGCGGAAAAAAATTTCTAATTAAAACAAATATAAAACAAGATAAACTTATTATATATGATGAAAATGAAAAAAAAATAGATTTACTAGATTATGATGTTTCTAATGAATTTATACCTTTATTGAATATAAATGGTATAAAATTTTCTAAATCCACTTTTATTATTGATATTGTTTTAGTGCAATTTATGGTATTATATCCATGTGATAGTTTTGAAAACCAAATACTAATTAAATTAAATAAACAAGAAATTAATTCAAACCAATATGATAAAGACATTGAACACAAGAAAATAGAACACAAGAAAATAGAAGAAAAGAAAATAGAAGAAAAGAAAATAGAAGAAAAAGAAGATGATTTAGAAACATCTGAACAGTTATCAAAAGAAATGTCTAATTCTAATTTAGAAAATGAAATAAAACATTCTAACAATAGTACTAATGAAAGTAATTCTTTTAAATATTTAATTAATAGTTTAGAAACAATTGAATGTAATAATGATGGTTCTATTGAATTAAATAATTTAGATACTATTGCTGAAAATACTGAACCTATTGAAATAAAAACACACGAAACAATATATTTAGAAATATATAAAAAAGCCAAGCAAAAAGCAAAAGAAATAAGAAAAAACGCGATTGAAGCATTTTTAGAAGCAAAAAATATTAAAATGAAATACAATTTAGATACTACTCTTGACGATTCGTCAAGCGACGAAGAAAATGAGTTATTGAATTGTAATTAATAGTTTTGTGAAGTTTTATTTTATTTTATTTTATTTTATTTTATTTTATTTTATTTTATTTTATTTTATTTTATTTTAATTTTTTTATTTTATTTTATTTTTATCTCTCAAAATACTTTTTAAATAATGATGTAAATTTTAATTTTTATGTAAATGATAATATTTAATTAATTAAATATTATTGAAAATTTTTTATTGTTTATTTTATATAAAATGACAGTTATGAAGAAGTTTACAAAAGGATTTAGAATGGAGTACGTTTTAGGAATTATTGCTTTAGTTGTAGTCGGTTTAGCTTTCTATAAATATTCTGGTGAAAAAAATATGTTCCAATCACCTATGACATCAGGAGGAGCAAGTTCAGGAATGTTAGATATTCAAAATACTAGTGTTCCAGCAGGAAATAGCTACCCAACAATTACTAGCGCACAAACCGCCAGCAATATGGGTTCGTCTATTCAGTCCGATAGCAGTGTAATAACTAAACCCATATCTAACCCCTCGGACTTATTACCAAACGATGCAAATAATTCGTGGGCCAATTTAAATCCAGTTGGAAATGCGGATTTAAGAAACATAAATTTATTAAATCCAAGTCAATTAACCGGAATTAACACACAAGGCTCCAGTTTAAGAAACCCCAATTTACAATTAAGATCTGAACCACCAAATCCCAGAACAAATACTAATTGCCCATGGAATATTTCTACAATTGAAGCAGATCAATTTAGAAAAGTATTAGAAATTGGTTCTTAGACATAGTTAGCTCGTAAAAATACCATAATATTTATAATAAAATTTTCGAAATTTTATTATAAAATTTAATATTAATGGCAACAATATTTTCCAATAATATTTTTAATATTGTTTTAGTAATATTTATTATAATAATTGTATCTAAATTATATTTTAATAGCGATACTTTTAATTTAAAATGTATTATATCAGATGTTAATGGTAATAAATATTGTGTCCGTGATAGAAATAAATTAGAATTAGCAGCAGATAGATTAGCACTTGTAAATAATAATTTAAATAAATTAGTAAATCATTTGTCAAAAAAGTATCCTACAAAAGAGAATGTTCAACGACTCATAAATGGTTATAATCCAAAGAAAATATATGAAACTTTACCTACTAGTGAATTTACCGCCTACAGTGAAAATAAAGGTGAAAAATTGGCGTTTTGTTTAGATACTGAAAAAAATAGCAAAGGCCGTTTAATTGATATAAATACATTGATGTATGTAGCGCTACATGAGGTTAGTCATATTGCTACTAAATCAATTGGACACAACGATGAATTTTGGAATAATTTTAAATTTATGATTACAGAAGCAAAAGAAATAAATATTTATAATCCGGTCGATTATCAAAAAGAACCAGCACGTTATTGCGGTATGAATATAAGTGATAATCCTTATTTTGATCTTAAATAAGTTGTCCAACAAATAACTTAAATAAATTTATAAACAATATCATAAACATTATAGTTTATAGTCGCGTCTACGGTTTTTACTATATTTTTACTATAAAAATATAAATTGTATATTTTTGTGTAATCTTCTAAATTAGGAAAATAACTATCACAAGCAAACTCTTTTTCAATATAAGTAATTATTATTTCGTTAATGTTAAAAATTGTATTTTTATTATTGTGATTAGTTAAAAATAATTTATATATTTGTTCTCCGCCGATAATCCATACTTCATCATAGTTTTTTGACTTCACAAAATCTTCTAAACTTTGAAGACTTTCAAATGTTTTAACAATATTTGTACTATTTGTACTGTTTATTTTATTAATAGTGAGAGATTTAGACAAAATTAAATTATCCCTGTTTGCTAATCCATTTACATTATTTAAACTCTCATATGTTTTTCGTCCCATAATAATAGCGTTATTTTTATTTCCAGTTGTGAGTCTTTTAAATTTTGCCATGTCTTCTTTAATATTCCATAATAACGCATTATTTTTGCCTATGCCATTATTTTTACTAATGGCAACAATAATATTTACAATCATATTTATATAAAATTATAGTCTACTATTTATATAAATGTCAAATATATTTAAATTTTATATTAATAACGCTAATCAATTTAATAGACTATATATATTTATAAAAAATAAATATTTGACAAGTGAATCATCTTTAATTAGTGTTAAAGAATTAAATACTAATTACTCTGAGTCTTCGGTTTTCTTAAAAAGTAGCGTCTATAAAAAATACTTCAATAATGGTGTCGATTTTGACGATAATGATTTAATGTATCTAAATACATTTGGCACAGTAATTACATTTGTTGATAATGTTATAAATAGCGATGATACAATTGAAACAATAAAATTAAAACTTATTCAAGCCATTAACGAAACAGTTAGTCAAGATCAACAAATTTGTTTTGAAGAAATTTATATGTATGGATTAGCACCAGCTATATTAAATAAACATGAATTATATATTAATTTAACAAATAATAACAAGAATGATTTAACTCGCAATATGCTAATAAACTATTTTAAGAATATTTATGAAGGGTCTAGCATTTTAAACAATTTAGAAATTAAAGAAATATATAGCTATGATACTATTAATTATATTAATAGTACAAACATTCATGAATATAAACCATTAGGTCAAAGTTTTATAAAATATTATCAAAATTTTATTGTTAATCCGTATAATTATGAAAAAAATCTAACAAAACAAACGAGCAATAATATAACACTAAATAATTATAATATGTTATTTGAATATAATGTTCGCAATACAATATTTGTTTGTTTGGCTAGCGAGTTTTTTAAACTAATTAAAAATATAGAGGATGACGAGTTATTAATTAAAATATATTTTAATTCATTATACTTAAAAAATATTATTAATGTGAGAGATTTCAACACAAAAAAAACAGAATTAATAAAAAAGACAACAGATTTATTTAATAACGAAAATTTTAAAAATAAAAATGAGTTCTTATTTTTATTAGAAACAATTAATGTTAACACAAGCAGTTTAAAATATGAAAATAGCGGAATAATTTATATTAATATAAATATCCACAGCACTATTAATTCAAACATTTCGTTAGAAACGTTATTTAAATTATTTAATAGCAGCGAACTATATCCATTTGTTAAATACAATCCCGGTAAAAAATTAGAAAATTTGTATCGTATTTATTGTGATAAAACAAATAATAAGAAAAAAATACCAATGCTCAGTAAAACATTAATATTAAAATATGCGAAATTTCTAGGAAAAGCACATACTATAACATTTTATGTTAATTCTAAAGAAGAATTGTTCATAAACAATGTAAATGAGTTTATAATTGAATTGGAAGACACTGGTATTATTAATGTGAAAATAGACTTTAAAAACATTATAAGTATTGAAAATATAAATATTTTAATTGCTAATAATGTGAATACCATAATAAAATTCATTAAAAGTTTAATTATTAATAATACTATTGAATTATTTGACACATTAACTAAACCCAATATTGAAATTAATTCTATTAATTATGTTTCCAATATTAATATCAAAGGGGCACCTACTTTTAAAACCATAAGTAATTGTATAAGTTTTTTATTCAATGTTATAAAGCAAGATCCAAAAGAAATAATAATGCGTTATAAACACGTATCCAATTTTAGTTTAATGAACTCAGAAGAGGCGTTTATAATCGAACTTATTAAACAAAAATTTACAGAAACAGAAATATTAAACAAATTAGAAGAGAATTACAAATTATCATATGACGAATCCAGAGCAAAATTAATAAGCGTAATTAACTCGCTTAAATTGGTTCAAAATACATTTAATTATAAAAAATTAAATATTAAAAACAACCCAGGATTTCTAACAACATTAAAAAAAACTACTTCGAGCAATCTCTCAATTAGCATTGAAAATATTGACTCTATTAATTATTTGAAAAACTTGAGTGTTTATATTGATTCTATTGTTAAAATCTTATTTAACCAACTAAAAGATACTCCATTAGAAGACAATATTAAAACCTTGTGTAAAAAAATTTCAGCAAAAGAAGAACTTGAAGAACAAAAAATAGAAATGGTAGAAGCGGTAGAAAATGAAAAAACTATAACAAATGTTGCTCATTTATTAGAAAATGACGACGAAGACGAAGTAAGTTCAATGAATAATGATTTATTAAATATATTATTGGATGATGACGAAGAAGAAGAAGAAGAAGAAGAAGAAGACGAAGATGAAGACGAAGATGAAGATGAAGATGAAGACGAAGACGAAGATGAAGAGGCAATTGATAAAATCAACACCGGATCTATAACAACCGATGAGAAAATAGATATTGAAGACGTGGAAGAGGAGGTGCCTAATGTTCAACAAAAAATAAAAGAAGAACCTATAAAAGAAAAAATAACAGACGATTTAAAAGAAGAAGACGAAGAAGGTTTTAAAGAATTTTCAGATAAAAGTAATCCAATATTAAAACGATTAATAAATAAAGAACCAACATTATTTAGCACAGATAAAAATAAATTTTTCACAGAATATTCCAGATTATGTCAAGCAAACATAAAAAAACAACCAGTCATATTAACACAAGAAGAAAAAGATATTATTGATGAAAAAGATAGAAACAATAATGATATAAAATCATATACAGAAAGTTTTAAATATGGAACAAAAGAAGGAAACACATATCACTATATATGTCCTAGATATTGGGATTTAGAAAAAAATATAAGTTTGTCACACGAGGAAGTAGAAAGCAAAAAATATGGAAAAGTTATTACAAAAAAAAATAAAGACGGAACTTACGATGGAAATATAATGGAATTTACCGATCCAAAACATCATCTTGACGAAAAAGGAAATTATATAACTCATGTTCCTGGATTTTTAGATGAAAAACATAATAGAAATGGTTTCTGTTTGCCTTGTTGTTTTAATAACAAATTATGGAATAAACCACAACAGCAACAACGACGTAACAAATGTTTAAATTCAGATTATGTATTTAATGATGAACAAAAAAAAGAATATTTCAATTATGTTAAAGGTCCAGAAAAATTTCCATTGGAAAAAAACAAATTAGGATTTCTTCCAATAAGTATTCAAAAGTTATTACAATTTGATAACTTGGATTGTGTTTCAAAGCAAACTCCCAATTTATTAAAAACTAATCACAAATGTTTGTTGCGCTATGGGGTAGAAAATAGTAGCACCCAATCTTTTATTGGTTGTATTGCTGATTTATACGAATCGTTAATATTAAAAAACAAAAAATCTATAAGTATTAGTGAAATGAAAAACATTATTGCTAATAGCATTAATATTGATACGTTTATAAAGTATAACAACGGCAATTTACCGCACATTTTTATTTCTAGGAATTTTGATGAAGTGGTTGATACAATAATTATTGGAAACTATGAATCAAGTAAATTATATCAGGAAGTTATAAAACCTTCTGGCAAACCTGATACTGATACTGATACTGATACAACTTCTGAAAATATTGATAAAGTCATATTATTTAAAAAAATAATAAACAGTTTTCAAAACTTCTTAAGATATTTAGAAAGCAATTTAACAATTGATTATACTTATTTATGGGATATTATTTGTAAAAGGAATCCTTTGCTTTTTCCGGATGGATTAAATTTAATTATTTTAGACATTACAAGTGAAGATATAACAGATAACATTAAAATATTATGCCCTAAACAAAATTACAGCGATGAATTTTTAGATATAAAGAAAAAATGTTTGTTATTAATAAAAAAGGACGACTACTTTGAACCTATTTATTTAATAAATAATACAATTAATAATTATGATTTCACAAAAGTATTCCCGTTTTCTAACAATAAAGAAGATAGCAGTCTTAAAAATTTTAAACTAATTCTAAATAACATCAGAAAAGCAATATATAATAACTGTATTCATAAAATAGATACAAAAAAATATGCTAGTTCAATTTATAATTTTAAACCAAATATTCCATTGGATAATATAATTAATATGCTGTTAAAACTAAAATATGAAATTACTTACCAAATTATTGATTATAATAATAAGGTTATTGGAATAATAATAAAAAAAGAAAATGAATCGGGGTTTATTGAAAAAGGTTTTATTCCATGCTATCCCTCTGGTTTATCAAGTAATTATGAACAAATTTCATACAAACTAATAGACGAAATAGATGACAATGAGTATAATGATTATAGTAATACTAAAGAATTATTACAAAAAATATACAAATTAAGCGACTATAAAATCATATGTAAACCCGAATATAAAGTCATTGAAGAGGGCGTACTAGTTGGTATTCTTACTTTGGGTAATCAATTTGTTAGATTAAGTAATCCGGAACAAAATAATGAGGACGAGTTAATACAAATAGAAAACAAAGATTATATTTTTGTTGATAAAGAAATACAAACGAAGTATTATAAAAATAAAAATAAAAATAATACTAGAAATGAGGCAATAACCAATATTAAATTAGAAACATTATTTTATAACAATTTTAAAAATACTTTTAAAAAAATATTAAATATTAACATAAATAATAACAAGAAAAATGAACTATTGCGAATAATAAATAATAATTCAATGCTATATTTAGATAAACTTTCAAACATATATAGTTTATTGAAGAGCATAGGGACTAATTATATTATATTTTCAGAAGACATGAAACCAATTTTAGATAATATAAAGTTATCTTCGTGTTTTGACGATGAAAAATGTCCTAATATAGTTTGTAAAAAAGTAAATACAGTTTGTTCATTAATAATACCAAAAACTAATTTAATTAATAATGAAAAAAATGAAGAATTATATTATACTCGGTTATCAGATGAGTTTGTTAGATTCAACAAATTTAGAAATTTTATTTTTGAAAACAGCAATGTTTATAGTTATGGTTCTGTAGAATATAACATTTTGAGCAATGAACTGTTATTGTTTCAATCATCATTAACTCAGGAATTTTTTAGAGACATAGTACAAACAAATAAAGACAATATTTATATTGATAAATTTGACACATTTGATACATTGGGGTATGAAAATACAGACAAAACTTTAAATTTAAAAACTTTTAAAAAAGAAAAAGGAGAAACAATAGTCATAGAAGTTTCAACTACTAAAGATACAGAAATTATTAAACAAAACAAAATGTTTCAAGAAAATCCAGAAAAATTTAAAATAATTGATGAATCAAAGCAAATAAATGCGGACACTGAAGATATTGAAGATGAAATTTCTGAAGAAGATGAAGAAGTAGAGTTAGACAAAAATATAAAATTATTAACTACTTATACTGACCCAAATCACTATTGTTCTTTTAATAAAAATGTAATAATGGAAGATTTTAGAAAACACTTCAAAACAACAATACATCAATTAAGGTATTCATTAGATGATAAAATTTGCTCTTTTCAATTAATTTTAATAATAATAAAATATCATAATACACAAGAACATATTAATTTAACTATTGAAGATCTAAAAAAAAAACTGATCAGTCTATATCGAAACAATAGTAATTTTGATTCTTTATGTTATATATTATTGAAAAACAATAAAAAAACGATCATTGAAAAAGTTATAGCTAAGGAAATAACTATTGAAGAATGTATATTAAGCAATGAATATTATGTCACATATATTGATATTTATTTACTATCAAAAGAATATGACTTACCTATAATATTATTATGTAATACAATTATTGATAGAACTATTACAAATGAGAATTTTATTGTATTTAATATAAATAGATTGGATAACAATTATTTTTTTATAAAAAATCGCACTTTATATGATCGAAAAAAAATACACAATTACAAATTAATTATTAATGCTTCATCGGTTGTTTTTAATATAGACGATGATCTACAATACAGTTCGGGTGATTTACAAGGCAAATTACAACACGAGATTAACAATTTTAAAGATGTTTTGGGCAGTTATATAGATAATTATGGTTTAGGCGATAAAAAACAACCTACAAAATTTCAAGAAGAAAAGGTAGAAGAAAAAGTAGAAGAAGAGGTAGAAGAAGAAAAAGAAAAGGTAGAAGAAGAAAAGGTAGAAGAAGAAAAAGAAAAGGTAGCACAAGAAAAAGCAGAAGAAGAAAAGGTAGCACAAGAAAAAGCAGAAGAAGAAGAAGAAAAATCAGCAATTGCTAGCGCCGAACAAACTACACAAACAAAAAAATCTAAACGTTGTCCAAACGGCACCCGTAAAAATAAAAAAACCGGACTATGTGAAAAAATATGATAGTGCTTATACATGTTTTTAAATAAATTTTATAATCAATAAATATTTATTATTATAAAATTTGTTATGTCTGAAAATTCGATATTTAAAAATCCAATTCATAATCGCTACTTGATCCGTTATTAATATTTTTAATAGAAGCAACGCTTGATTCAATCAATAAACTATTTGTGCTACATTCATTTGTGGTTTCGCTAGTTATTTGGTTTAATAATGCTTGTTCATCACTTTCCTCACTTGGTTGTGAAGTTGTGGTTGTTTGAGGTTTAATAGACATCAAGAAGTCGTTATCAACCAATACTTTAAAACAATTAGTTCCATAATATCCTTGTTGCCCACACATAATATTTGCCGACACACCTTTCATGTTATCTAATTCGCCGTGTTTGGCAGCTTTTAAAAACATTTCAGGAGTTTCTTCAAAAGATGCTTTAGCAATTGCTCCAATATCATCATTATTAATGCCGTGCCTAAAAATAGAAACCATCTTATCATTACAAGTCATTCTATCTGCCAACATAATTAAATGATGATAATTAATATATGTGCTATCAAACTCAATAACCTCTGAAAATTCGTCAAATATACTTTGCCTAGCAGCTTCAATACCAAAAGTATTATAAATTTCTATAATATGATTTGAAGTAGTCCGCGTTTTATCTACAAAATCAAGAGCCAAAATATCTAATAAGTTAGTGCCTAATGTATCTAATACCCACAAATCTTTTTTAATATATTTTGTATCAATTTCCTCAAAATTATCTGTGATTTTGCGCAATGTTACTTTATCAATATTTTTCACTCCGCGTAAAATAAGATTATCTAATAATTCTTCTTGTAAGTTTCTTAATAAATATATTTCATCACTTTGATCCAAGGATTCTAAAACATTCTTATGTTTCTTTTTCTTTAATAATTGAAGATTCTTATTTATACGAATTCTAAAAATCAACTTTTCCGAGTTATAATCAGTATACATACAAGTCAAGTTATTATAACTATTCATTAAAGCAAAATGAAGATCGTCCATTGAGATATTTTTATCTAACATTTCTATTTTATTCATATACATTCTAATAATCCATTTTGATTTATCTTTGCTACTATCATAAGTAGTATTACAGTCATCTAATAATTTTTCAAATTCGTTATATTCTTTCATTAAATCCACATCTTCGCTCATTAATGTATTTAAATCGTCAGGGTCAAAACAAATTTCAATTGATTCAACAAGCGACCGTAGTTTGGTGTTCTCGATTTTAGTAATATACTCTTTTGCTTTATTTTGGTCATAACAGTCTAATTTATTTAAATAAATAGTACAAGACAAACTCTTTGGATTATCACTTAATGATAAAATTTCTTCAATACGAGGAACACCACGAGTGACATTAGATTTTGAAGCAACACCAGCAAAATGAAAGGTGTTTAATGTTAATTGCGTTGTAGGTTCGCCAATACTTTGTGCCGCAATCATACCAACCATTTCTCCTGGTGCGACTAGTGCTTTCTTATACGCATTATTAATTATTGTTATTAAAATATCCACAGATTTACGAGTCAATCGTTTATGCATTAACAATTCTTTTGGACTTAAATAATAATAATATAATACTTTAAAAAGTTCGTTTGGCTTACAATAGTTTAACAAATTTAATTTTTCAAAGTTGCTTTCAATAAGTTCAAACACTTCTAATGGTGTAATGTCTATAATAACATTTTCTTCTTGATTGCCAGCAATATTATTAATAATATGAGTAAATGATACCGGAACATTCACCGAAGGTTTATAAACTCGATTAAATATTTTAGCAATTACATCATCACGTGCCTTAAGTATGAAATCAATATAATATTTGCACTTCTTATCTAATTCGGGTTTTTGCCTTTTAAATTTACTATATGCTTGTTTTGTATATAATGTTCCATAAAGCGAATCTTTAGAATAATCATTCGGCATTTGATAATGACCATAAATCTCTTCAATAGTCATATTAACAAAAGGAACTTGTTGAGACTCAACTCTTACTGGATCAAAGTTATCATCCCCATAACTATATTGAATAATTTTATTTTTATTATTACGAACAGTCATATCATAATGAACCATTAAATCTTCTAATCCTTTAATTAGTCGTCGTTGAATATATCCTGTTTGACTAGTTTTACAAGCCGTATCAATTAAACCAACACGACCACCCATAGCATGAAAGAATAACTCATCTGGATTTAATCCACCAATAAACGAATTTTCCACAAATCCACGCGCATTTGGAGAATCATCATATTTAGTATAATGTGGTAATGTTCTATCTTCAAATCCATAGGGAATTCGTTTTCCATCTACGTTTTGTTGTCCTAAACAAGAGATCATTTGTGAGATATTTAAATCACTGCCTTTGGAACCAGCATTTACAATAATAACAAATCGATTAGTGCTATCTAAATTTTGACGACCCAATTTACCTGCTTCAAAAGAAGCCTTATTTAAAATATTATTAATTCGTGTTTCAAATTCATCAACATTTGAGCGTCCTGTTTTATTATCAAAAATACCTAAATGCGTTTCATCTATTAACGATTTCACCTCTATCTTTTTCTTATTAATTGTTTCATTAATTTTGTCATTTGTTTCTTTATCCGCAATAAGATCGCTAATACCCACACTATAACCGTGAATCTTCATATATTCAGTTACAATGTCTTGTAAATTATTAATAAAATCACATGCACCATCCACATCATAATCATTATAAATCCTATGAATTAAACCACGTGTGGTATCGCCTAAAATGCTTTTTTCAACATGACCACGTTTAATATTTCCTTTATTAATTTCCAAAACATTGTTTGATTTGCTATAATCTTCGGTTTCGCTATATTGCTTTGTTTTATATTTTAAACTAATGTTTGGAATAATTAGACTTAATAATGAAAAACTGCTCTGCGATTGCATATCAAAATTTATCTTTTTTAAATCAATAGTTTTAAGATGTGCCATTAAGTTCATTGATGTCCGAGGGTTAAAATTAATAGCCTCTCGTGTAAATAAATAACTACTTAATAATGAATCTTGAAAAATACCAACAATGGACTTATTGTTTGCCGGACTAATAATTTGATATTTTACAGCAGCCAACGTTTTAAGTTCAATTTCAGATTCATCATCTTGTGGCATATGTAAATTCATTTCATCTCCGTCAAAATCGGCATTATATGGTTTGGTATCGGCAACGTTCATTCTAAAAGTGTCTCCGTTATACATTACTTTAACAATATGACACATCATTGACATCCTATGAAGTGTTGGTTGTCGATTAAAAAGGATTGCGTCACCGTCTAACATATGACGATGAACAATATCACCCAATTCTAAATTAATTGACTCGCGATCAACATACCGAAGACTAATACAATCTCCGTTTTTTCGCTCATAAATTTTTGCTCCGGGATGCTCGTCAGGACCATTTAAAATTAATGTGCGCAAATAATTTCTATTTTTAGCCGTAACAATAATAGGTTTTGTTAAATTTTTTGCCACTTTTAATGGAACACCCAATTGACTAATAGATAAATTAGGATCGGGTGTAATAACCGAGCGAGCACTAAAATCGACACGTTTGCCCATTAAATTACCTCTAACACGACCACTTTTACCATTCAGTCTTTCTTTAATTGCCTTTAAAGGACGACCAGAGCGTTGAGCAACGGCAGCAACACCTGGGATTTTATTATCTACTAATGTAGCAATATAATATTGTAAAACAGTAGTCCAATCATCTATTACATTTGATGCTGAATTTTGCTCTATTTTTTCTTGTAACATTTTATTAGCTTTAATAATATTAATAATAATATGTGTTAAATCATCTTCGCTTCGTTGTTGAGCATCATGCTTAATTGAAGGTCTTACTTGTGGTGGAGGAACTGCTAAAACTTGGCAAACCATCCATTCTGGGCGCGACCAAATTGGACTAAATCCCATAAAATTAACATCTTCGTCTGAAATTTTTTTGAAAATTTTTAACATCATTTCTGGAATAATTTTCATTGTCATTTTTGTATCTTCTTTTTTAAAATCATAATTATTAAATTCTTCTTCTTTATCATTCCATTCAGCAATAATTGTTGCTAAACCTTCTTTTCTTATTTTTGGTTGTAAGCAACCACACCCATTATGTGAATCTTCGCCACAACGATGTTTTTTACTTGCCAAGGCAAATACTTTATTCCATCGTGTTTCAGCATTTAATTTTAATAAATAATTGTATTTTTCTTTATCAATTAAAAGTTTGCTACATTTAATACATACGCATCTACATATTTTCATAATTGTTGATAAATATTGAATATAATAAACGGGTCTAGATAAATTAATGTGTCCAAAATAACCCGGTGTTTGAACATAATCTAGTCCATCTGTAGGACAAATCATTCCAGGATCTAAAACTCCCATTCGTGGATCAAACAATCCACCTAAAACAGGTTTGTTATTTATATGAGTATCCCTGTTTGTAATTTCTACAACGGAGCCCTTTTGAATTTCATAAGGACTTAAAATACTAAATTGAATACCGATGATTTTAGATGGTTTCTTATTTTCAAAATCAGTCATTCTTTTATAATAGTTAAATAATATTTAAATTATATTTATTCAATTTTTAATTTTATAATGCTCAAAAAAGAAATAAATCTTTTTAACAATAAATCTTTTTAACAATAAATCTTTTTAAGAAAAAAATAAAAATAAGAATAATAAATATTATAAAATAAGAATAATAAATATTATAAAATTAAAAATTGAATATAATTTATATAATATATTTAAATACTATAATTATTATGCCTCATAAATATAATACTAGGACTAAATCAGGAGCTCTTGTCCCATTCCTTTACATTAATGATAATGATGATAATGATGATAGTCATTATAATACTACTGATACTGACGATGATACAAATAGTTCTAGTTCAAAAGACAGCAATAGTTCTACAGAATCCAGTGATTCCATTAACTCAAATAAAAATATTTCAAATAAAAAAAATAATGCCAAAAAATTAAATAAATCTGACTATTATAAGTTTTTAAGCGAATTATATCCATCACAATACAGTAAAAATAAATATATTGATGAAGTTAAAAAAAGTATTGCTAATAAAGAATTTTCAAATAAACGTCTTAAAAAATCTGATAGTAATTTTGTAAATGATTCTTCCAATTCAAACAATTTGTTTACTAATAAGGTTATAAAAAAATCTAGAAAAATTTATAAGAAGACAAAAGTGAATCGTCATAGTTATTTGGACGAAATTGAAATTGATGATGAAGAAGATGAAGAAGATGAAGATGATGAAGAAGACGATGAAGATGATGATACCAAATATGAGAAAAGTTTATTAACACATGGATTTAAAAAAATGTTTGACACTATGAATGGTTCTGACAAAAATATTAATATTATTTTAAATTTAAAGAAAGGTAAAAACACTATTTATAATAATGAAAATACAAACACAGATCGAATGCTAGGCAATTCATTATTTTCAACTATGCGTTATAATAAAAATAACTATGACAATGAGGAAGATGAAGAGAAAGAGAAAGATGATCATGAAGATGAGGAGAAAGATGATGAGGAAGAGGAAGATCAAGAAAATGAGGAAAATGAGGAAAATGATAATGAGAGCAAGGAAAAAGACAGATATAAAAAGAATAAAGATGATATTGTTCCGGCACCACAAAAAGTATCAAGCAAAAATTATAAAAAATTTGATAAAATTTTAAATAATGAAGAAAAAGAATCAGAATATTTTAGAAAGTGTTTATCGTCTAATTTACAATTAGAAGCAATTGCTAAATTAGAAAAACTTACAGAATTAACTAAAATCAGCAAACCTTATTTACTACATTTGGTTGATCTTGATATTCCAGACCAATATAAAGCGTGTGCTTTAAGAAAAATTAATACTATGCGCTCAATGGGTAGTTATGGAAATAGCGAATATTATAAAATTAAATCATGGGTGGATGCTTTCTTAAAAATTCCATTTAATAAATATAATAATTTACCTATTAGTTTTGCCGATGGAATTGAACAATGTCACGATTTTATGGAAAAATCTAAAAAAATATTAGATAATGTTACTTATGGATTAGAGGATGCTAAAATGCAGATTATGCAAATGATTGGTCTCTGGTTAGTAAATCCAAATGCTATTGGTTGTGCTATTGCCATTAAAGGACCACCCGGAACTGGTAAAACAACACTAATTAAAGAAGGTATTAGCAAAATTTTAAATAGGCCTTTTGCGCTTGTTGCGTTAGGTGGTTGTGGTGATTCGGGATTTTTAGATGGGTTTGATTACACATATGAAGGCAGTAAGCATGGAAAAATTATTGATATACTAATTCAGTGTGGTTGTATGAACCCTGTTATTTTATTTGATGAATTAGATAAATTAAGCGATTCTTTCAAAGGACAAGAAATTACCGGAGTATTAACACATTTAACAGACGCTACACAAAATACCAAGTTTAGTGACAAATATTTTTCGGAAATTAGTATTAATATGTCAAAAGCATTATTCATTTTTAGTTATAATGATGAATCAATGGTAAATCCCATTTTAAAAGATAGAATGTATAAAATTGAAACAACAGGATACAAAACCAAAGATAAATTGATTATTGCTAAGGATTATTTATTACCGAAAATTAGAGAGGAAATCAAATTTACTAGCGATGCTATTGTTTTCAGCGATGATGTATTAGAATATATTATTAATGATTTTACAGAAAAAGAGGATGGCGTTCGTAATCTAAAACGATGCTTAGAGATCGTTTATAAGAAACTAAATTTATATAGATTAATGAAACCTGATGTAAATTTATTTGAAAATAGCGAAGGTTTAAAATTAAAAAATAAGATTAGTTTTCCGTGTATTTTAACTAAGCAAATGATTGACGATTTAATTAATAAAGGAACAACAAAAGACATTCCATATGGTATGTATGTTTAATAAATACTTTATTAGGGATTATGCTTACTTGAAGTCATAATTTGTGATCTATAATAAATATTTTTTTTAGCATACACTTAACTCATTCTAGGCTTCGCGCTCTTCTTGTAGTGGTTGCCATATTTCTTGGTAGTTCGATTTGTGGTGGTCTTACTATTGCGTCTGCTCTGCGAGTAGTACTATTTCTTAGTGTTGGTTGTATTTCAATTCCAAATTGCGACATTCTATAATCATTTAATGAACCATTCATATAACGTCTCATCAAACTATTAACATTACTAATACGGCTAATTGTGTCAAGTATATAATTTCTTAATGCTAAATATCCATCTATTTTAAGTTGTGCCTGTAAAAATTGGGGTTCATTATAAAATCGGATTATTCTTCTAACTCTAACTAATGTGTCGTCTAGTAAAGGCAACATATTTTGTTCATCATTAAACTCATAATGTATATTTACGTTATTAATAAAATATAATAAACGTCTTTCTGTGTTTAAAAAACGTATATGCATGGGATACTGATTTAATAGACTAGTTATTTTTTGTAAATTTTTGTCACGAACTCTGTCTTGAATTCTTGACGCAGAAAATTCTCTAAATATTATATCTGATACTTCGTGTGGTATTCCGCGTCTATCTAAATCTCTTAGTGCCGATCTCGTCTCTCTAAAAGTTCGTAATGAACCAGCTTTATTTTTTAATTTTTTAGGATGTTTTCTATTTTTATGTGTTTTTGGCATATTATATAATATTAAAATATTTTTTTTTAAAAAAGTATTTTGCTATTATGTTTTGTTTATATTAACTTATAGCTTAATAGCTTCGTATTCTTCTAGTTAGTGCTTGTGCTCTTGTAGTACGTGGAGGTCTTACTATTGCGTCTGTTCTACGTGTTGTAGTATTTCTCATATTAGGTTGTGTTTCAACACCTAATTGTGCTCCTCTATAATCATCTACAGCATTTTGTGTATAGTCCCGCATACGATCTTCTAAATCTTCCATATTATCTATTGTTAATCCTATAAAAGCAACAATGTCATTATAACCATTAGCAGCTAATTCGCTTTGTAAAAATCCTGGTTCATTATAGAATCTTATTATATGATTCACTCTTTCTAAAACAGTACGGATTTGAGTTATCATAGTTAGTAAAATAGATGGAATATTTTTACGTCTATATTCATATGATGTAAATACGCTATTTATAAAAGCTTTATATTGTCTTACTTTAATAACAAGAGTTGGATATATTCTAGATATGGATTGTGCTATCTCTTCTAATTGAAGTTGATATCCTTGTATTGACGCTAATAATTCACGCGATTCTGCTTCTGCATTTTTTCCTGCTTGTATTTTAGTTTTTTTTATATAGTGTTTCTTTTTAGAATAGTGTTTCTTTTTATGTGTTTTTGGCATAGTTATTATAATAGTATAATATTTTTATTAAAAAGTATTATATAATATATTTTTAATAAGAAATAAGTAAGTCTTCATTATTGAATTATTCATCATATAACCAACTAAAATAATATCTCTCGTCTTTTGTATGTTTAAGATTAGAAAACTGTAAAAATACACTAGCATCTCTACATAAAGCCAATAATTCTCTCTTAAACTCGACAAATTTTGTTGTATCAAAGTTATTATTAGTAAAATAATATGGATTTTGTATTATTGCATGTGTTATAAATTGTCGCTTTTGAGGTTCTAGTTCAAACGCTCCAATAAAATACGGGCCTTGTTTTAAATTTACTGTTTTTGGAAAAAAACCTATATAAAAATAAGTTCGAGAAGAATTTACGCTTCCAAAATCACGCATTTTAAACATATCTTGAAACATAAATGTAGGAAAATGATTTGGTTGATGTGTCATTTCATAACTCCAAGTTTTTGCCCATTCAATAGATGACTCTGGAGTTAGTAATTTTAAATCTTTAGAGGTAGGTTCTCTAATATATTTTTCATAAGAATTATATGGTACTAGTAATTTATGTGTTTCTGTTTGACTATTGTTTTTGTAATAATTTTCTACAAATTTGGTTATATAGTTTTCAACATAGTTTTCATCTACTTTGTTTTCATATGCTTTGTTTTCATCAACATTTAATGTAATATTACGTTGTTTTATAAATTCATAAAACGATTTACTATTACTATCATTACTATCATTACTATCATTACTATCATTACTATCATTAGTTGTATTAGACATTAATACATTGCTTCTTTTATTTTTGTATAATTTTGCTTTGTTGCTTAAATGAATATTATGTGTTAAAATAAAAGCATTGTTGCCAATTATATTTAAAAATACAAAAACTATATTATAGTACTTCATATTATTTATATTTATATTTATATTTATAATTATATTTATAAGTAATATTTATAAATATTATTTTCAATGACAAATTTATGGTATCAAATTTATTAAGTTATTAAATTCATTTTTTTTTTCAACATTTAAAATTGGATAGTCAATAATGTAGTTGGTAGTGTGCTTTATAAATGGATCGTTGTTTTGCTTTAGAACAGATGTTGGTGAAAAGTATATATTTTTATATTCATCGTTTTCTTGTATAAACGAAATATGTGATTTATTTGTTCCACGTGCTAATAAATAATTTTCTTGATCAGGTGTAATACAGGCACAACCTTTAGACGTGCTATATTCAGTATTATAAAAACAGCATTCTGGTAAAAATTTATTGTCTTGTAAAAACACTTTTTCCGGATCTATTTGAACATCATTATAAGAATTTAAATTTAGTTCTGGGTGTTTAAAAACTTTAGAAAGTTCCGTAATATTATCATAATAGTTTTCTACTGAATTACTTGATAAAAAATTATTGTAGTCTTCTTTATTCATGTTTTTATTCTTGTTTTTATAACTTTCAAAAAAATGAATAATACTCATAACAACAAACAGTGTCAATTTATCAAATATTAATACAAATATAATAATTCCAATAAGAACCTTAATTATTTTATACTTAAATATATGATGGTTGAAAACTTTTATTTTATCCAATTTATTATTTATTAGTCTGCTATATTTCAAAAACGAATCAAATCCTTCATGGAAGATATTTTTAATCTTAAATGTCATTTTTTTGACTACTATTATATTATAGTGCTATAAATATAAAATATAAAATATAAAATATAAAATATAAAATTATTCGTCTGGAAATATTTTTTCCACAAATCTATTAAATAAGCAATACATTATCAATACAATTATCAAAAAGATTAATGCTATTAAAAATCCGATAGTATATGCCACAATTACAATAACAAGTAAGCCTGCCAAAATAGGACCTAACAAAGGAATACTCATTAACATAGAAAATATCATAACTACTATTACTAACACAAGTATTAGTCCAACTACCATAATAGACGCCGGTATAACTAGTGTTAATAACCATCCCAAAACAAAAACAACAAATATTAATCTAAATGATTTAACCAATAATACAAGTGTATTAAATGCCACTGTAATTGAAGACAATATTTTTCTAAGAAATTCATTTGTGTTCATAAAAAAATATTTAATATTTGCTAAAACAATCTCTAACTTATTCATAAGCAGTTTGAAAAATTCTACAATTAAATTAAATAAATACGAAATAAAATTTTGAAGTTCTGTAAATGCGTTCTGGAGCGCGCCAAATATTCCTTCTAGTGAATTTTTAATATTATCAATTGGTTTTTTTGCTTCTTGTGCTATTTCCGCATTTAAGGTATTTAAACATTCATTAAAATTATTAATTATATAATCCATTTCTTTGCCTTTCGAATCTGAACTATTTATTACGGACGCAAATGGCATAAATATTGGATTACATTTATTTTGCTGCCACGAATTTTTATATGATTTTATAGAACTTATAATGAAAAAGTAGAGTGCTATAAAAATAACAACTATAAAAATCATAATTGTAAACCATATATCATTGCTGTAAATATCACTATAAGCGGTGTTCTCAAAATAAGTATTTATTTTGTTAACTAAATTTTCATCTGTAGATGTCATATTAATATAGAGCACTAAAATTAATATACATAATAAATTATAAAATTATACAAATTATACAAATTATACAAATTATACAAATTATAACTTTTTACCAGTAAAAAGACGAAATGCTGTTCCTGGAAGATCTCCTACTATTGCTTTTCCTAATTTGCTAGTTAATCCTATTAAGTTATATACTACTGCTATCATTGAAGTTGTTTTACCAAAAACATCAGATACGGTAATCAACGAATTACCTAATCCACTGATTAACATTTTTAATCTATTTCCTAAATCTCCCACTATATTAAAAGTTTCATTCTCTTGGACATTCAATCCCAATTTTAATGACTCTAATATTTCTGTAAAAACATTTCCTGCCTCAGAAAAAGTGTCAAGTGTATCATAAACTGGTTTTAAGAAAGACTTCATAAAATCACCTTGTGTTTCTTTTGTACATTCTTGAAATGTTAAAACAGGATCGAACCCTATAACCCCGGCAAACGGTGTTACTAGCGGATTACATTTATATTTATCCCAGTTGTTTCTAAGTTGAACTAATCCAACACTTAACGTTATAAATAATTGAATTAAGCAAAATATTAATACAATTAAAAAAGCATTACCTGTATCGCCTAATCCCATTAAATATTATAAATATAATTATAATATAATTATAATATAATTTAACTAATAACTCTACTAATTTATATTTTTTATTAATTAAATACTATTAACTATTAACTATTAACTATTAACTATCAAGTATCAAGTATTTTTTGAACATAACGAAGCAATTGTTTGGTTTGCGTTATGGACTGTATGTGATGCTGGATTTCCCATTCCGCCCATATTCCTAATATAATCAGCATTTTCACTATCCATATTTCTCTGATCGACACAAGCAGTATTATAAGATATATTATCTTTCAGAACTTTTGATTTACCTTCGCTATTTTCTACTAATGATTCTAATTTTCTCATAACTTGCGAACTTGTGTCATTGCCTTCTATTAAATTATAGTTTCCTAAATATAACATTAACAATAATAAACTTATTAGTATTAGTATTAGTAAGTTAAAAGTTATATTTGGTTTATGTTTGAAAACCATTAAAATAATATAATATTTAAAATAAATACTATATTTTAAATATTAAAGTAAAAGTTAATAATATAAATATAATGAGTGACTCAACTATTTTTAATCCACAACAAAGATTAGACTTGGCAGCATTAATTAAAGCAAACGACACCGATGATTGTACAGAGGAAATTCGCTCAAAGAAACAGAGCGTTCTCATCAAAAATGATGTAAAGCATATGATTGTGTTAAAGCAAAAATATGAAAGATTGAGAAAATCAAATCCTAATGAATTTGATGCTATATGTGTTAAACAATGTAATTTTTTATTCAATAATTATACTGATTTGTATAATAAAATTAAAAATGACAATTTAGATTTAAATATATTAGATCAAGTTTTAGATATATTAAAAAAAATAGAGGACGGAGAATTAAACCAACACGAAGGATCATATTTAGTTGGAAAATATTTAAAAGAAATGTATATAGATAGTGCGTTAAAAACAAAAGAAAAGTTAGAAGCCAAAGAAAGAAATAAAAAAGTTCCCAAAAAACCTTTTGCTAATATTGAGAAAAAAATAAGTTATAAAGATTTTAAATTATTGAATGCTAAATAAATATTTATTATGTATTTTAACTACATTCTACAAATTTGTCTTCTTCTTCAAGTTGTGTGATTTTACTCTTTAATAGTTCAATTTCATCTTTAAAAGTTTTATTTGTTTCTTCTAATTTCGCATTTTCTTGAACTAATGTTTTATTTTTGTTTGTTAAATCATGAATAAAACGTTTTAAATTTCTTAATTCTTTACTTTGTATATTAACAATATCTTGTGGAGAGCAACAATGTCCATAATTCTCAATATGTTCTTTTTGACTTTTAATAACCCAATTTTTATGTTTTTGACAACCAAAATGATTTTTTGTAATTTGTGAATTAACTAAATATGTTCTATTTAAACAAGGACATCTAAATTTTGGACCATATTCTTTAACTAATTCAGGAACTGTTTTATCGCGCAATCCTTCTGTAGTTTCATCATATTTCAATGAATATTCGCTGGCTGTTTCAACAATCGTGGTGTCGTTATTATGTATCATATTTTTTATAAATGTTATTAAATAATTTACAAAGTTTCAATTTTATTTAATATTTTTAATAATTTACAAAATTTTTGTAAATTATTAAGTAAATTATTTAGTAATAATATTTAAAAATAATATTAACATTATTATTAGTAAAACCTATAATCAATTAATAAATGATGTCCTTAGTATTTAAGAGAATGAAGCATAGTAATATTACTTATAATGCTAATACAAGAGTAACACTTATTGATAATTCTCTCATAAAAGCTTTAGAAATTGCTAAAAATAGAAAACTTAAGCTTGCTAAAATTAAAGAAACAGAGAAAGAAAAAGTAATTGAAATGAGTGAAAGTCATAATGTAACTCCGTATGTAAAAAAATTAAGTTCAAGTTATTCTCTATTATTACCAAATAATAATATAGTACCATAATATATTAATATTATGACTGGTAATTATTTGTCATTGATGCTTAGAGTTAGCAATATAGTTAAACATAAAAATTATGAAATAAATGTGATACAAATTACAGAAAATACTTATAAGTTTTTTATTACAAGAGAAGGTGTTCCAGAAGAAATTAGTTATGTAATTATTAGGATAATGAATGATGAGGTAAAAATACACAATTTAAGAGAAAATGTAAACAAGACTCCTAGAAGATCTGTATATACAACTTTAAAAAAATCTATAAGTAAATTCTATCGAACAAGAAAATTTATAAATAAGGTTGTTGATTTATTTTATATATCCAGTGTTTTTACTAACCATAATTATAGAGGAAATTATTTTGCTTTATTATTACTTATTTATGGAATATCTTATTTGAAATCGAGATATCCATCTATTAAGCATGCTACATTAGATGATTGTAGCAGTAATAGCTCTGATATAGAAAAAAACTTGTATCATATTTTGGGATTTTTTCCACTTGACGAAGTTTCTTTACGTTGTCCTCCTGAAGACGCAGCAAGCGAACTTGAACCTACAGAGTTGGTATTATCAGGTCCTGAAAAACAAGCTAATTTGGATAGATTTGTGCAAAGAGCAAGTGATGCTGTAGCAAAAGTTGAGACTAAAATTAAAGAAACAGGTGCTGGTATTATAAAAAAAAAGCATAAAAGAATTAAAAAAAAATCATACAAACATAGACACATAATTCATCATAATCGCAGAACACATAAAAAGTAACTATTTTTACGACCTCCAATCTCTCAAATAATTTAGAAATATTGTTATTATAATTTAACACTATTAAGTTATAATAATAGTATATTATTATAAAATAATATAAAATAATATAATATATTAATTATGAAAACTAATAATTATACTTTTATTACATATGGATTACTAACCTTATTAATAATATTTATTTACTCTATTAGTTTTAAATATAAATTTAAGACAGCACAACAACTATCATTTAGAGGTTTCACCAATGCCAATTCTAATAAAGAGAATTTTGATAATATTAAAGAAGGATTTACAGATGAAACTGATAGCAACAGTACTATGAAAAACGGTGATGTTTTTAAAGTAATAGAAAACAAACTAAAAGGATTAGTTCAAGAATTAGGAGGAACCGAAGGCAAAACCGAAACAAAAAAAATTCTTGTAAATACTAAAAAAATATGCGATTTAGAATGTGCCAAATGTATGATGACTATGTTAAGCGACAACAAATCACTAAAAACAATCGATTTAGAAAATATATTAGACGATGAAACAGATGAAAATTGTATAAAATGTAAAAAATATACAGAGTTATCTACTTCTATTAAGTCTATTATTGATAATTTATAATTATAATATTAATGTGGTTTTTTATATACATAGCGATCTTCAAAATCACCTCTATTTACAGCATTTAGTGTATAATCTTTGCCTCCCCAATGTGGGTCCATAGGATTTACACTTTTATTGCCCGGTTGGTGAAAAATTTTATCAAGTGGGGTATCTAAACCAATATCTTGATTTTGGGAATCAAAACCGTTAAACATATTAGTATTAAAAACGGCATTGTTGTCTTTTGTAGCATCTAAAATTTGATTTTCAACAACATTGTCTTCTTGTAATAAATCTTTAATTTTTATAGTCGATCCCCCTTCATTTTCAAAAATAGACGGTTTCACTTGTATTAGTTCATTATTTTGTGCGTCAGTAGAATATTGTAAATATAATATTGGGCAACTTATATTTTTGTTGTTTTGCCATTCTATAAATTTTGTATAATCTTCTAAATTATTGAATGTTATTGGATTTACTCCAGAAACTATCTTTTTTTTAGAATTATATAAATGGTATTTACCATCTTTTTCAATTAACATATTAGGACATTGTGTTGTCGTTGTTTTATTTTCCAACGTCTCATAATACTTATAAGAATTTGTATAATAATATAATCCTAATACCATAAAACTAATTAATATTAGTATGTTTAATTTATTATTAAAAAAAAAATCAATGTTCATTTTCATATTATATTATTATATTAATAATATAATATATTATTTTCACAAATTTGTAATATTATTTTCATTAATTATTATATAAATAATATATAATATATTATAATGCCTATCAAAATATTGAATAGTAATGTTAATAATGAACAATTAAATAACTTATTAAAAAATAACACTTTATTTGTTGGGGTTTTTAGCGACTCGTGTTCTCATTGTATAAATATGAAAAACGAATGGAACAAATTTAAATCACTTTTAATTAAAGAAAAATTAAATGGAACTATTTTAGAAATTAATGCCAAAGTATTATCGTCTATTAATAATCCATTAATAAGCAACAACACCGAAGGATTTCCCAGTTTATTTATAATCAGTAATAATAAATTTGCGGCAACTTATAAGTTAGAAAGGACTGCTGAGCAATTTTTAAAGTTTTTTAAAAAGTTTATTTCTAGAAAACAAGTTTTCACTATGCGTTCATTAAAAACAAAAAATCACACTTTAAAAAAAAGAAAAAGCCTTATAAAAGTAAATCCTAGTCATATAAATAAAGCCAAAAACTATAATTATAAGTTAAAACTTGGTGATAATATTTCATTATGTAAGCACGCTAAAAATGGTATAAATGGATGCCATATATGTTGTTCTCGATTTACAAAAAGAAAAACATATAAAAGATGTATAAAAAGATGTATGAAATAAAATGACAACATAATAATCTAGTATTTTTTACAAATTATATTAAATTATTTATCTTAGTTTTGGATTAATACATAGATCCATTGTTGGGAAAATGTCGCCTGACATACACTTACTTTTAGATGATACTTTTGCACAATGTCTTAAATTATTTTCTTTACCGACATAACAAAACCCGTGATGTTGTGAATCACTGCTACTGGGTAGGGGTTGATTATCTTCTTTATCCACAATTGATTTTTTTACAGAATTCGATACCTCTTGAATACGGTTTTCAATTGTTCTCTCACTTTTTAAAACACCATCTTCGTCGTCATTTTCATCTTCATTGGTATTGGTTTTCTCTTGTGTTGCGGTCGATGTTAATTTATCTTGTTTAATAGTTGATTGTAAATAATCGATTCCTGAGGTTGAAGTATTTGCTATAAATTTTACTGAATTATTAAATAAATTTGTTATTTGTTGTAATAACATTTGTATAAAATTGGATGATTCGCTTGCTATAGTTTGCGTTCCGTGTGATGTATGTTGTAATGTAGTTTTAGCAGTATCTCCAGATACCATTGTAATTATATATGCTATTGGGGATAATAAACTAGTAATTATATCTGTTCCTTGTGCTAAATATTTAAATATATTAAACCCCAAAAACGCAAGTAATATTATAATAAAAATCCAAAAAAATATACCTCTTTTGTTATCTATTTTTGGTTCATTGTTGTATGTTGATTCAATATTTGTCATATTACCAATTGGTGTGTTTGAAAAAGTTTTAATTGCTTCTTTAAAACTATTTTCACTATAATAGTTGTTGTTATTCATTATATATTAATTTATATATAATTTATTATTTATTGTAATATTTATTATTTATTGTAATATTTATTATTTATTGTAATATTTATTATTTATTATTTATTGTAATATTTATTATTTATTGTAATATTTATTATTTATTGTAATATTTATTATTGTATTATTATAAATATATAATGAGATTGAATACACGGAAATTAAAAAATAAATTATTTGAACCACCAAAATCGCCTAAATCTATAAAAATGCGCTCTTTCTCTCCGTTAATAAATAAACAATTACAAATACGCTCATTAAAAACATTACGTCCGCGTTCTTTAAAATTATGTGATGGGTTGTTAAGTTTAAGAGTAAATAAAGACGATGAAACATCTTGTAAACCATATAATAGTCCTAGTGTTCGAGAAATGATGCTTCATAATTTAAAATCGTCCAAACATTTAGATGTTTCAAGATTCATTCCACCTATTCAACTATTATCAAATTGTTGGTTTAATACAATGTTTGTTACATTTTTTTTTAGCGATAAAGGCAGAAAATTTTTCAGATTTTTTAGAGAATTAATGATAACAGGTAAAAAATTAGATTCTACTTTGATTCCCGAAAATATAGCAAAACTTTTCTTTATTTTAAATCTATTTATTGAAGCGTCATACAATCAAACTACTAAATCGCAAGAACTATTTAAAACAATGAACTCTTTAACAAATAAATTGAATACCAATTTCTTTATTTATCATATATATCAAATTATTAATAATAAACCAGATTCTATAGATCCTAATATTTTATTTACTAACAATGAAAAATTATACGATATACCTAATATAAAAGATGCGGGTAATCCGCTCAGTTATTATGAAGCAATATTGAAGTATTTAAACTATGATACTTTAAAATTTATGAAACACGCATTTACAAGCAAATCAAATGTTCAACAACGAATAACAAGCAAATTTCAAAGTTTGTCAAATATTATACCTGATATTATAATTATAGAAGATTTTCAAAGCAAGTCTGTATTTGAAAATACATATAAATTACAAACTACAAATAGTGTTGCTTATAATTATGTATTAGATTCAATTATTATAACTAATAAAGACCATTTTGATCCTAAAGCCAATAGTCATTTCGTAAGTGTTTTAACAGTAAATTCTCAAGAATACAAATTTGATGGAAGTAGTGTATCTAAGTTGGAGAGATTTAATTGGAAAAAAATGATAAACACTGATAAAAATTGGCATTTTAAAGAAAACCCAAAGTATAAACCCGAATTATATAATTTTACAAAAGGTTATAAAATAATGTTTTACTATAGAAGTTAAAAAAACAAATTTTATAAATAAAATTATAACTTATTTATAACTTATTTATAAATAAATTTAAAGAATAATTAACACTATAATATAGGAATGCCATTTAATACTTTTACTGAAAATGAGGTAGAAAATTATTTAAAAGAAAATATTGGGAAAAATTTGTCTTTGCGAAAAATACATAAAGATTTAAAAATTAGTCGTAGAAAAATTATTTCATTAGTAAAGCAATCTACAAATATTAGTGTCGTAAAACCATTAGATGTAGGTTCGCGAGCATTTTTTTTACATGTTTATACATATGAAATGGAAACATGATTAAAAGTTGCTCATTAACTCCATTTTTTCCATCGTTTTTTCTAAATTAGATTTATTTAAATTATTAAATAAATAATCAGTTTTCGGGGACTCTTCGTTTTTTTTTATTTCTTTATATATTGCGTTAATTTTTAACACAATAGCTTCTGTTTCTTCTTGTTTAGTTATAATAGCAATAGTAAAATTAATATTTTCTATTAATAAGGCAAAGGCATAATATATAATATATTTACGTTTTTTTTTCACAGTATTATTATATTTAATAATAAACAATTCAAATAAATTTTTTATTATTTTATGTTTCAAGTTACTATTACTATTACCATTGCTATTACTATTAGTATCAATTATATTATATTTTTTATCTAAAATATTAGGATCGCTATAATAAAATAAGATGTCCCATATTATCCATATAATATCGTGAGTATTTCCAGACGGAGCATAACTTCTATTTTCACATACACATTTCTTCTTTTTTTTGATACAAATATTTTCATATTCTATTATCCACTCATACCAATAATATACATTTATTATGTTTTTATTTATTAAATTAAATATGAGTTCGTTTATTGGTATTAGTAACTCTTTAGGATCATCTTCTTTTAATATTTCTTCTATATATGACACATTAGGTGCTTTAAATTTTTCGCTCATACAAGTTAAATCAAAAGAATTATTTTTATCTAATTTTACATCACTTATTACATTCTTCTTACTAGAATAACACAAAACACATATTATTTCACAAAATAATTTCCGTATTTTTTCATTATTTCTCAACGCTAATATTTCTTTACTATATCCATTTTGTAAAATATTTATAAAGTTATTATAGCGCATATTTAAATATAATGCTAATTTAGGATTACCATTATGTATATATTTATATGAATAATATAAAATTATATCCCATAAATCTAAATAATGCCCAGCACATATAAATTCTGCGCTCCAATAGCAAGCATTCTCTATTTTTTCATCATACATATTTTTAATTAGTTCTATACGGGCTTTTGATTTTTGAAATTTTGAGAACGTTATATTTCTAAAAGATAAGCGAATATCATTAATATGATTATTATCCATTTTTTTTTAGTTATAATAGTATTATTAATTTTAACTTACATAAAAAATATAATATTAATACATAATAATAATATTATTATGAAAATATTTTATCAAAGTCTAAAAGATTTTCTTAAACTATCATTACTACACAAAATATTTTTAATTATGCTTATATTAGTATTCTTTTATTTAGCAAACAAAAGAATGCGTGTTTATGAGAATTATGATGATATGACATCAGGTAAAAAATTTGATAGTAAGTTTGATGATGCTATATATGATGCTTTTTATACAAAATACTATGATAAAATTTATGAAAATAAGGAACGAGACGTAGAGCAATTAAAAATTATAGTGAGTTATGCTAAAAATAAGAAGTTTGTCAAATTTTTAGATATTGGTTGTGGAACTGGATATCATGTTCATATGTTAAACAAAATGAAATATGATGTGGTAGGATTAGATAAATCTAAATATATGGTAGAAAAAGCAAAATCAAAATATATTAATTGTGAATTTATAACAGGAGATATACTCAAAAATAATTTGTTTGATTATAATTCATTTACACATATATTATGTTTAAATAAAACTTTTTACATTATTAAAGAGAAGGAGCAGTTTTTTGAAAATTGTGCATTATTATTAAGTCCAAATGGAGTATTAATAATACATTTATTAACTAGAGAGACGTTTAAACCTTTTATTCTTCCTAAAGATGATAGTGTTTTGTATAATCCGGAAAATCATAATAGTGCTATTACTAAAAATGTTATAAAGTTCAGTTCTAATTTAGAATATATGTGTCAGTATGAAGTTTTTAATACTAATACAAATTCCACTACTAATGATGCGTTTAATGAACCATATTCATGCTATCAAGAAAAATTTGAAGATTTTGAAACTCATAATATTCGTAAAAATCAAATTAATTTATATATACCTAGTATTGATGAAATATTAAAACTTGCTAAATCAAAAGGGTTTGTTCTTAAAGATAAAAAATCTTTGGATTTTATTGATCATCCTAATGAATATTTGTTTATTTTTAAAAAAATAACATAATCATATTTGTATTCATATTTGTATTCATATTTGTATTATTTACCGAACATATTTACTTGCTCTAGCAAACGAATCTAACACAAATAATATAAATATACCCAAGAACAAGTATAATATTAGTTCTTCTGTAATATAATTTGTTTTTTCATTGTGTTGTTCTTCTAATAAATGTACTATGTAATCTAATTTTGCTAGTAATTTATTATTATCGTAATTATGTGTATTACTATTTTGTGATAATGCTTCATAATTCAATTTATAACTATCACTATAATTAGACAACTCATTTTTTATCATATTTGAACTGTTAAATACATTTGAGTTTTCTAAATTAGAAGCATTATTATTTGTATTATTTGTATTGGAGTTTTGTAATTCATTATTAAAAAAATTGTTTTGTGGTATATTATTTCCTTGCTCTCTCATTTTTTGTATTTTTGCCAATTGATCGTTCAAACTATCTGTAAAAGATGTGCTTATTGATTCATCTATTACATTAGATTGGTAATTTGTATTAATGTTATCTTCTTCTTCGTTGTTTTCGTGAATTTTTGACATTAAATTTCCTAAACTGGTTATCTTATTTTTTAATACTTCATTATTTTTAGTATTTGTTATGTTTGATTCGTCAAACTCTACAGTTTTCTTATTTTTTAAAGTTTTATTATTTGATTTTTTATATAATTTAGATTCTGATAAATTATTATTTTCAGAATCTAATGGAGCCGGATTTAATTGAAACATATTATACTATTATAAAAAAATAAGATTATATTATTTTCAAAAAACTACTAAATAAAGTAATTAATTTAGTATTAAATTTTCTTCAATGATTTAATACTAAATAAAGTTTTTTAGTGTTTAGAGTTTAATATAATTTTTTCATCTTAATTTCTTTAAGAATTAATTTGTTATTATAATATAATAAATACATTTACAAATATGTATAATTTATATAAAAACTATAAAAGTTTTTTAAAAAAACAAAAATTTGATATTTTTATGAGAAATATAGAGACAAATAAATTATTAATAGGTGTGTTTATGATTTTCATGAATATAGGTTCTCGTTATATTGAATTAAGATTAACAAAAGGACAAGAAATGATATTAAAAAATATTGCTCGTGAAGTATTGATTTTTACTATTGCTTTTGTTGCTACCAAAGATTTAATATTATCTTTTATTATAACATGTATTTTTATTGTTTTAGCTAATTTTGTATTTAATGAAAAATGTAAATTTTGTATATTACCAGACAAATATAAAAATTTGACTTCATTAATAGATACTAACAAAGACAATGTTATTTCAGAAAATGAAATAAATAAAGCATATGATACACTAAAAAAAGCACGTACTCAAATAGATGATTATAAAAAAATAAAAACACTCGAATCTTTCAACAATATGAATTATAAGTAATAATATTGTAATAATATTGTAATAATATTGTAATAATATTGTAATAATATTGTAATAATATTGTAATAATATAGTATATAATTATGAGTGGCGCACAAGCCGTTTTTATACCAAATACTAATAATTATAAAATACAAATAAATATTGTTTATAATAGTAAAGATAGTGACGACACTAATGATAACAAAGATACTAAAGAAACAAATGAAACAAATGATGCTAATAATATGAATAATAGTTATTATATTATTGATAAAATGAAGGATATTTTATTAGAAGAATTTTCTAATGAGTCCGCATACAAAAGTTTTAAAAGCACATATGAGAATTCATATTTATATATGGTAAATGATTCTTATTACATTGATAAATATGTGATGGATACTATTAGAAAAAAAACAACTAGTGCTTTCCCTAGTTATACTGGTTCTGGAGATGAGGAGATTAAAATTTTTACGGAACTTGCTTCCATATTTGATAAACTAAAAATTAAAAAGTATCAAGATAAATTAGTAAAAGAATTTAAACGAATTACCATGGAGGTGCTTCGTAATAATAGTAAAAAGAGTGAGCTTGAGGACTTTAAAAAACAAGATACAAAAATAAAAACTTTAACAGACTTAGTTGAAATTGAGGGTTTTAAATATGTTATAAAAAGACAAATTTTCAAATCTATGCTCCAAAGTATCTTTGAATCTGGCGACAAGGATTTTAGAGATGCTTTACAAATATTTTATAACATTCCAACAAATAGTTTAGCTAAAAAATCTAAGTATGAATATTTTTTGAATACAGAATCAATCATTAATATTTTTAAAATTATAGATGAAAATAGTAACAGCGACGACTCTATATTTGGTGGGCGAAGATCTTCATTAAATAATAATCAAACAAAAGAAGATATATATAATAAATATTTTAAATATGTATTTCCTAATAAGAAAGACATAAATAATTTAAGTGATCCGGATAAAGATAAAATTTTAATGTTTTATAATGTTTATTATATAATAAAAAATATTTATTTGATAGATGATACTATTATAAATGTAACTAATTATGGAAAAGATAACAAGGAAAAAAAATATTATATTAGTAAGGTTAGTTTACTTGATTTAAAAGATAATATTACTCATTTTAAAATTGAAAAAAATAAAGTAACAATTTTTATAAAAGCTACATTAAAATATATTATCGAAAACCCCACATTACAAATTAATTATTTAATAGATGATTTAGAAAACTTAAGACAAAATTTCTTACCACAATCCTATATATTACAACCTATAGATATAAACAATAATTATTCTAATTATAACAAAATATACATTCATGACAACATTAAATATAAAGATAATATTTATATTATAGAGTCAGTTAGTAAATCTATGTTTATAAAAAATTATATTAAAAACAAAGAGGAAATTTTTTTTAATACAACAGCAATAAAATTATTTGATCGTTTTTCTAAAAGAAGACTAAAAAAACTAGGTCCAGATATAGTTAGGTCAAATATTATATATTTATTATATAAAATTTTTAAACTTTATAATAATAAAGAATTCAAAAAATATTATATAGCAGACACGTATATTAAATATTTTGGTAATCCATCACAAAAAGAACAATCATATTATAGTATTATTAGTGGTAATATAACAGAAACTAACGCAAAATATAAAATAATTCAAGAAATATTTGATTTACAATCAACACAAGAAGAAGAAGCAAAAGAAACTAAAGAAACTAAAGAAACAAAAGAAACTAAAGAAACTAAGGAAGCAAAAGAAACTAAAGAAACCAAAGAAGAAAAAGAACGACAAATTTATCAAGAAATTAATTCAACTGATGCCCGTTTGCCAGATAATAAAATATACAAAATAAATGTGGTTTTTAGATGTTATTCAAATAAAGACGGTAAAAAACCTACTTTTGTGCGCAAATTAGTAGCAGAAAATTGCTTATATAGAGCACAAAAATTAGACGAACTTTTTACAAAAACATTTTATAGCACATTTGATTTACCAGAAAATTTTTTATATAATAAACTTTCTAATATTACAAAAAAAAATCAATCTAAGGTTGTCTTACAAAATGAAAACAAACAGGTTGAAAAGCAAACAAATCCGAATCCTAATCCAAATCTGAATCAGGAACCCATAAAAGAGAAAACCAGACTAAGACAAGGAGGCAGTTTAATAAAAAATCTTGATCACAATAAAACACGCAGAAATACTAGGCATTAGTAAATAGTAAATAGTATTTTTACAATAATTATTAAATATTTTTACATTAATTTATAATATTTTTACAATAATTTATAATAGTATTATAATATATAATAAATGATGAATCTTTTAACTACGTTAAAAAAACGATTATCGTTCAAAAAACCAATCGAGTCTATATTATATATTGCTGCTTTAATAGTAGTAGCTTATTATTTTAATAAATATGTATTAACAAATATGAATGTTGAAAATTTTGAAAATGATGGGAAAAAAAAAGTAGTATATTTTTATATGAATGGTTGCCCGCACTGTGATTCATTTTCGCCTATATGGGATGAGTTTAAAAAAACTTCTAAATTAACTACTCATAAAATAGAAAGCGCGGATGCCGGAGCTATGATAGATAAATATAAAATTTCCGGTTTTCCTACTATAATATTATTAGATGAAACTAATAATAAATTAAAAGAACTAGAAGGACCTAGAACTGTTGCGGGTTTAAATGCGATGATCAGTAATTACACTTAATAAAGTTTTTTAAAGTATAAAAAAAATTGATAATAATAATATTTTTATTTTTATCTTATAAAAATATTTAAAATGGAATCTGTTTATAATGAAATCATTAGTGATTCCGATTTATGTAATGAAACATATAGCATAGATGTATTAAAAAAAAACATTAATAGTTTAAATAAAAAAATCGTGCTTAGCACACAAAAATTAACAGCACAATTTTTGTGTAAAATTTATTTTAGATAGTGCCATTGATTCTGGAAGTGAAGCGTGTGGTGTTTATACTAAAGAGCATATTCTTAGAAGGCAACCACATATTACTAACGAAGAATTTGATAAATATTATGTTGAATATGTTAATTATAATGAATAATAATATTTCATTATTTAGAAGAAAAGTTCTTTCTTAATAATTATCAAATAATATAATATATGGCTAAGTCTAATTTCTTTAAGGGTTTAGGCAAGCCATTTGTAATTTTGTTAATATTATTTTTACTTGAATCTATAATAAGTATTATAGTTTATTATTTATATAAAAAAAATTCATCACTAGAAGGAGATAAGAAAAAGTAAGTATGTGTGAATAGCAACTCACATAATTTATATTTATATTTTTATATTTTAATTATTTATATATTTATATTTTAATTATTTATATATTTATATATGGCGAAGTCTTCTTTTTTAAAAGGGTTTGGTAAGCAATTTGGAATTTTAGCAATATTATTTATAATAAGTATTGTATTATATTATTTATATAATAATTACACATTAGAAGGACTTACACCAAGGAAGAAAGCTACAGTAGAAGAAGCGACGGTAGAAGGATATAGAGCAGGGAAGAAAGCAACAGTAGAAGGACTAAGCGTAGGAAAAAAGCGACAGTAGAAGGATATAAAGAAGGGAAGGTAGGGCACTGGATTAGAAGAAGGTAAAATACAATTTAGAAGAAAATTCAAAATTATATAATTTTTTATAAATATATAATTTTTTATAAATATATAATTTTTTATAAATATATAATTATAATATATAATTTTTTATAAATATATAATTTTTTATAAATAAATAATTATATATTATAATTTATATGGTTAAATCTAATTTTTTTAAAAAATATTCTAAACCATTAGCACTTTTAGCAATATTAATTATATTAATTATAGTATTATTTTCTTGTGTTAATAATTATTCAGTTGAAAATTTCACACCTAAAAATAACGCAAGAGTAGAAGTAATGCTTTGGACCGATGATAATGGTTCAATAGGTAATACATTTGTTAATACTGAATGGTTAGATATTGTTAATGCGTATAAAGGGTTTCCAAATATTACATTTGGAAAAGGTAAAGCAACAGAAGTAGTTAAATATGTAGATGTGTCAAAAAATCCTATCTATGAATCTTGGACAAGTACAGATTTTAGAACAATGATGCCTCTTGTTTCAACATTTCTAGTTGTTGATACATTAAAAGGACAGCCTGCTTTATTTGCCGGTGCTACACTAACAAGCGCTTTTATTAAAAGACAAATAGGAACATATTTTAGTAGAGATTACGATAAATTGTTTACAAATACACCATCAAATATGCCTGCTATGCCTACTGCTCCTGCTGTTCCTGCTATGCCTACTGCTCCCGCTGCTCCCGCTGTGCCTACAGAAACGTCATCTTGGCTAAAATTACCAGGAACTTAAAAAAAATTGATATTAATAACTTCTAACATAAATTATTAATATTACTTATTACTTACAATATGCTTCATAAGTTAAATGATTTGGTTTTGGTTAAAATTGTATCGCGACCATCCAAAATATGTAAAACACCCTATGTTGCCGATATAGAACTAGACGATGGTTCAATTGTTCAAGCACATTGTGCGTCTTTAGGTTGTTGCGGATTATGTGAAAAAGATTGTTTTGTTTATGCTTCTCCAATAAAATCCAATTGCAGTCATACAAAATCAACTGTTTGCTCTTATAAAATTTATTTGGCAAATTTTTGCGAAGAAAAGATTATTAATACACAACTTTTTATTAATAAGCAATTAATAGGAGTTGATCCAAAATTAGCAGAGACTTTAGTAGAAAATGCGTTAACAAAAAACTATTTGAAAACACTTACAAATATTAAAACTTATAGGCGCGAAGTTAAATTGCTTAATTCGCGTTTTGATTTTGCTGGAATAGACGAGCACAGTAAATATTTTGTGTTAGAAGTTAAAAATGTTCCACTTGCTGATTATGCTGATGTGTCTTCTAGTGACCGCAAAAAAATGATTAAGCGCGGGGACTTTACTAATATTGCCATTAATGAGAAAATATCATATTTTCCAGATGGCTACAGGAAAAAGAAAGGCGCAGTTGTAAGCGAACGCGCTTTAAAACATATTAATGAATTAGCAGAAATTACTCATTCAAAAATTATTAGACCCATTATTTGTTTTGTTATTCAACGAACAGATGTTACCAGTTTTCAGGCATCTGTGCTAGACCCTATTTATAAAGAGGCATTTAATGAAGCAATAAAAAAAGGTGTAGAAGTTATAGTGCTGGTTGTTTCATGGAATGCTCATGGAGAGGCTACTTTTGTAAGTTGTGATTTGCCTATAAATTATTAGTTTAATTTATTTATGGAATTATGTTTAATTTTTTACACACTTTATTATACATTGCTAAATCTTCGCCACATACATCTTCATTATCTCCAAATTGATTTATATAATAAATAATTACTTCTTTGAATTTTTTTCCTTCTACACTTCCTCTACGAAATCTATCCACTAGTATTGGTTCTGGTTTTGGTTTTGGTTTTGGTTCTGGTTTTTTTATTAATTGCCGTTTTTGATTTATAGCTCTATGTATTCTTTGTATTTTTATTGCTGCTTCTAATCTTGCTTTTTCTAATCTTGCTTTTTCTAATCTTGCTTTTTCTTCTGCTTCTGCTTTTGCTGCTTTTAATTTTTCTGCTGCTAATCTTGCTTTTTCTGCTGCTAATCTTTCTACTTTTCCTGCTTTTGCTCTATGTGTTCTTTGTATTTTTTCTGCCGCTTTTAATTTTTTTGCTTCTTCTAATCTTGCTTTTTCTGCTGCTGCTAATCTTGCTTCTTCTTCTGCTTTTTTTGCTGCTGCTAATCTTGCTTCTTCTTCTGCTGCCAATCTTGCTTTTTCTGCTGCTGCTAATCTTGCTTTTTCTGCTACTGCTAATCTTGCTTCTTCTTCTGTTTTTTTTGCTGCTGTATCTAATTTTTCCTTAAGTTTGGTAGGAATGGTAACATGATCCATAGAGATTTTTGTTTCTTTAAGAATGTTGTATTTTCTTTCTGCTGTTGCGTTACTTGAATCGTATGCGTGATTACTCTGTAAATGTTTAATTGCTTCTTTTACTACAATACATAGTTTGTTTTCCTTATTAAGTTTGATAAGTTTATTTACAGTCATTCCCAACTCTTTTCCTATTTTTTTAGAATAAATCTCTAATTCTAAAAATACGTTATTACATGCTCCGTTACTTGTAGGGGCGCTATATGAACCGTGTTGCCTACCTCGTTTATAAAACTTAATGTCTCCTCCATTAACACATTTCTTATCATTATCTTTACAAAACTGTCTTTCTGTTCCTTTTAGTGTCATTATTTGGTTAATTTGAGTTCCATCTAAAAGACACTCCGGATACAAATTTTTATACGTTTCTAGTTTAGTTATCTCTCTTTTAGTTTTTACTTTTGACCATTTTTTATCATTGTTATCATTGTGATTATATAAATAATATATTGGTTTCTCTTTTTCTTTTTCTTCAATCATATAATATTCTTCAGTATTAGTAGTCTCATTTTTCTTGGCATATAATTTTGTAATACTATTAAAAGGCTTACAATATACATTATCAAATGGTGATATATTGCTATCAATCAGTTGTTCGCCGTTCAATTTTACAACAATATTTCTTTCTTTAATGATTTTTCCATATGTATTTATAATAGATTTTTTTAGTTCATCTAAATCAATTATGATTCCATCAACCATTTCTTCAAGTATAATAGAAGAACCATATTGTAATTTGTGTTCTTCTATATATTCTTGTTGAGTTATAATCTTTTCGTCATAGTTAAACGATTCATTAACGTCTTCTATTTTTGACATTTTTTCTATATTAAACAATATCTTATAATATTGATCGTCTGATTTAGTATAAATAGTGATCTTATCAGAAAGAGCAATAAATGCTTCTTTTAAACCTGCTCCAAACTCTGAAATAGATTCGTCATTGTCGTGTGATGAACTATTATAACCAAAATTAAATGGATTTTTGTCATTGTTTTCTGAAAGATTTTGAAAACCTGTTATGATGTCATCTCTGATTTGTATTTGTAAAATCTTCTTGTTATCAGTGTAAGGTTTGAATGTTATAATAATATCTATATTTTTGGCATTTAATATAGGAAAATCTAAGAATTCTCCAATAGCAACAATCATAGTGTATTCTTTTTGTCGAACATGTTTAACCTCTGTTCTGAAATGCTTGGCTCCTGGTCGTCCTTGTTTTCTCTCGGTTATAATATTCATAAATTATAAACTAATTTATAATTTATAATTTATAATTTATATTTTCAATTTTTTATAATTTCAAATTTTTATAAAATTGATATAAAAATTTTTTGTTATAAATATAACTATTTATAACTATTTAAAATTATTTAATAATATGGACTATAGTCAATTGTCAAAAGAACTAACAAGCAAATTGTCCAAAACACTAAAAAAAAATGGCGGTATTTACTTTACACCTCCATCTATTATAGCAGAGAACATTAAACTATTAGGACCATATATGGATAATATTTCAAATGTGTTAGAACCATCGTGTGGTTCTTGTGAATATATTAATGCTCTAATTAATAATTATAAGCATTTAAAAATTACAGGACTTGAATTAAATAGCACGATTTATGAATCTATTAAAGAGTTAGGTTCTGCTAATGTAAAATTATATAATAGTGATTATTTAAAATATGATAATAGCGAAACCTATGATTTAATTATTGGCAATCCCCCATATTTTGTAATGAAAAAAGAAGATGTTGCTAAAAGTTATTATAAGTATTTTGAAGGGCGACCAAATATTTTTATATTATTTATTATTAAATCTATAACATTAATAAAAGAAAATGGGCTAATTAGTTTTATATTACCAAAGAACTTTTTAAATTGTTTATATTATGATAAAACTAGAAAATATATTAACGCACACTTTCAAATTTTAAATATTGTTGAGTGTGTAAATTCAAAATATATTGAAACTCAACAAGCAACAATATTATTGATTATAAGAAAAATGGGTTCTAATGTTATTAGTAATGAAGAGTTTGTTTTAGAACGTTCTAACTATACAATATTTGCCACTAAAAGTAATTGTACCAAATTGAAAACTTTGCTTTTAAATTCAACATCATTAGAAGCATTGGGGTTTAAAGTTGGTATTGGTTCTGTTGTATGGAATCAATGTAAAGATTTATTAACTAATGATGTTTCAAAAACACGATTAATATATAGTTCATCTATAGAAAATAATAAATTATGTATTCAAAGTTCTAATAATACTGAAAAAAAAAATTATATAACTAAAAAAGGGATTATTTGTCCTATGATTGTTGTAAATAGGGGTTATGGTGTGGGCAATTATAAATTTAACTATTGTTTAATTAATGAAACTTATGAATATTTACTAGAAAATCATTTAATAACTATTGAATATATTAAAGAATTGCCTCGCGAAGAGTTATTAAATTTATATAGAAAAATAATTACTTCTTTAGAGCATAGTAATACATTAGAGTTTGTAGCAATTTATTTTGGAAATAATGCTATTAATAGCACAGAATTAAGCAAAATACTTCCTATTTATCCAGATCATGCATGATTAACCTATTTGAAATGCTGGAAATGCTATACCATTTCCGTTCTTCCATCGTAATAATACATTAATTTTTTTTCCACTTTTACTAATACATTCATATTTGAATTTAGTTGGTTGCTTGATTATATTAATTATTATATAATCATCGCTATTAATAACTTGTTTAATGAATGAATTGTTTGTATAAAGCATATAAATTTTGTTTGCCTGTGAAGTTAGTAAATAATCTGTTAACATAGCACTATTTAACTCACTATTATTAATAAATTGTGTTATACTTATATTAGATAATTCTTTAGCATAATTATAAAAACTAATATGCTCTTGCTCACCTGTAAATTTACTACTAGTGCGACAACCATTATAATATAGTTCTTGAAATGGTTTCATACATTTTGGTTTATTGCTATGTATTTGTTTTAAGTATTCTTCAATTGAAGGCATAGTTAAGTTTGCTGATTTTGCTAATTTAGTAAGATAGGTACTATAATAAAATTCTTCATAACTATTATTTAAATAGCGACTAGGTTTCATAGGTGAAACAAATTGTGGTGCTTCGTCTAGCGATGAAACATTAAATTTAAATTCGACTTTATATTCTTGCCAAGTGTCAATAGTATAATATAGTTTAATTAAGAAATCATAATTATTTCCGCGCCCTGCCTTGTTTATACATTCGACTTTAATATAAGGTTCTGTGGTTAAACTATTAATATAAGCAAAAACATTATTTTTCATAATTAACCATTTTCCCAAAACAAAATAATTTTCCGGAACTTTATTGTTTATTAATGCGCCAATAATATGCTCGCGTGTTTTATTACTTTTATCATTATTACACCTTGAAGATATATTGAAAACATTAATGCTTTTAACACTAATAATTTCTTTATTATAAGTGAAAGATCTAAATGACTTACAACTAAACAATGTTTTCAGATTCATTTTTAAAGAATTAATGGTATATTTATAATAAATGTAATTAATATTATTAAAAGTATAATTCAATTTTTTTACACTATCTAGAATGTAAATAGAGAGAGTTATAAACTAATCAAAACTAACCTTATAATAAATATAAAAAAATATTTAAATACAAATATATTAACATAATAATATTATTAATTTATTAATTTTATTATGTATAACATTTTATTATTAGCATTAAGTTATAGTTTACCTCCATTTAATAATGTTTATAGTGGGTCAATTAGTTTTCCACTATTAGGTAAGCAAATTATAGAATTTGAACGATTAAAGAAAAACACTTCACAAGTTAGATTAATTGGTTTAATAAATTGTAATGGTTTTGTTTATAATGATGAAAATTATGATAATAATGAAAATAATGAAAATAATGAAAATAATGAAAATAATGAAAATGTAAGCAATAAATGTTTAAGAATGAACTATGAGTTAGATGAGTATCTTTTAAATATTATTCGCAAATATAGATGTTCTATTGAAGCACCATATTATGATGTAAGAAGCGATACAATTTTATTTGTATTAAAAATAAACATGCTTGGAGTAACAAAAAGTATTAAATTGCTTAATATTAAAAACTAAATTAACTTATAGTGCTATTAACGTTCATAATTTTATTATAATAGCTATGGACTGTTATGTGGGCAATTATTGGACCAACAAACCACAATTCGCCTAAGTAATTATTTAACACGTGATCCAAATTAGCATTTAAAAATGGAATGGCGAGTAAGCTTGTTCCAAAACCTATTAACAATTGTTGGGCGACTCTCCGTTTTCTTTTATAAATAGTTAAATAATGTCTAGGACTATGGATTAATGTTAAATAGCATTTACTTAGCAATGGACACTTAAGCCACGCATAATGAAATAATGAACTAAAAGAATATTTATAAAAGTTATTTTTTATATTGAAGTCATCGGCAATATGATAAATAGAAAAAATGATTAATAGCATTTTTCGTTGAAAAAACGAACAATAATATATACCTACACCACATATAAAATTACTTACCAATGTTGCGTAAGGATTAAGGATTAAACTGGTTGCCCCATGGCCAAATGTAGGAACTAATAAAGGATATTTTATTAACATTATTAGTATTAATATTATTAATATTATTAATAGTTATAATATTATTAATTAGTTATAATATTGTTAATTAGTTATAATATTATTAATTAGTTATAATATTGTTAATTAGTTATAATATTATTAATAATGTTAAACATATAAAAAATGAACTTAGAAATTAACTTACAAACTATAGTTTGTCTAAGAATTCGGTGTTTTCTTCAATAAAACTGCTTACTAATTCGTGGGGTAATTCTCTAAAATCTACTAATTTTTTATTTAACTCATATTTTTCATAAGCATTTTCCTTTTTCAATGCTGCTAAAAACAATTCATTATTTTCATAATATTTCTCACAAGTCTTTGGACCACATTTCTTAAAAATTGGCATAATATTATCTGACTTATCTCCTAGCACAATTTTATAAAATAGGTTTTTTTGTGGTTCGCTAAATACTTTATTGGCTTCTTTTAAAAATTTGTTTTGAAAATTTACAATTTCGGTGTTGTCATCTAAAAGTTGTAAATAATCATGATCGTTTGCTATGATATATATTTTGGCATCCGCATATTTTTGGCGAATATGATTTTTAGTAAGAGCAATAATATCGTCTGCTTCTAAATTAGGAAATTGTAATACGGCATTAGCACCAGCCTCATATAAAAGTTTATTATTATCTTGATATATGTGTTTGAAAAATGGTCCTCCTAAAAATTCATCGCCTTTGTCACGTGTTCCTTTATATTCTGAAAACAAAGCATTTCTCCAAATGTCTTTACGCGGGCAATCACGAACAGCAATAATTGTGGATTGTTTTTTATGTATTTTTTGCTTCTTTTTAAACCCTGTTAGCGATTCACTAAATGTTTTCACAAACTTTTCTACAAACTCTTCATTTTCTATTGGATTAGTTAAAGGTGATTCGGGATTAGAGTGTCCCCACCATTGAACAATAGCAAAATATCTATAAAATATCCAATAACTTGTATCTACCAAAATGAATATTTTTGGTTCGCTAGCCATTATATTATATTATAAATAATTTAATATTATGTATCTATATTAATCACCTATAATATCAATTTTTTTTAATATATATACAAATTATTTAAAGTTATTTTAAAATTTTAATTAGATGATTAATGAATAATAATACATATAAAAGCGGAATTCTTATTGCGTGTAATGTTATTAATGTTATATATCATGTTCCTCAAATAATTAAAACTTATCGCACAAAATCAGTTAAAGATTTTGATTCTTGGTATCTATTTTTGGGTAATCTTCATAGTTTTTGTTGGGTATTATATAGTATTGAAGATAATAATGGTTTAATGATGTTTAATAGTTGTGTTACAATGTTTTCTATTTCTTTTGTTGGTTATTATAAAATTCATTCCTATATTGTTGAACGTTATAATATTAAAACTATTGATAAAACTATTGATAAAACTATTGATAAAACTAGTACTATTGTTGCTGTTACGTGTCATTCATAATCAAATAATACAACAAAATATATAAATAATATTTATATAGTAAAAAATTGATTTTTATTATAATACTATTATAAATACTATTATAATTACATTAATACAAATATGACAACTATACACAGTTTGGGACAATATTATACAACACATATTGCCCTTAAAGAAAAAGTGTTTGAGTTTATATTAAATAGTCCAACTACAATATTAGAACCCTCAATAGGGCGTGGAGATTTAATAATATTTATTAATAATAAGCTTCCCAACATAACATTTGATATGTATGAGATTGATACACAAATTAAATTATTGGATAACATAACACAAGATAAAGTTGTTTATGGAGATTTTATGATTCAATCAATTACAAAAACATACAAAACAATAATTGGAAACCCCCCTTATGTTAGAACAAAAAAAGGAAATTTATATATTGATTTTATCGAAAAATGTTATAACTTACTCGAAATTGATGGTGAGTTAATATTTATTGTTCCGTCTGATTTTCTTAAATTAACGTGTGCTTCAAGATTATTGAATGTTATGATGACACACGGAACCTTTACTCATATATTTCATCCACATAATGAAAACATGTTCGAAAATGCTTCCATTGATGTTATTGTGTTTAGATATTGTAAAAATAATTTACTTGACAAAAGGGTATTGTATAATGACAAAAAACTGTATATTACAAATAGTAATGGGTTAATCACTTTTAATATAGAAGAAAATAGTAGTAGTGTATTATTTAAAGACTATTTTGACATTTATGTTGGTCTTGTTTCTGGCAAAGAAGAAGTGTATAAAAACGAAGAACTGGGTAATTTAGAAGTATTAAATGGTCATAATAAAGTTGATAAATATATTTATATTGAAACTTATCCTTGTGAAAATGATAAAATCAATGAACATTTATTACATTACAAAAAAGAACTTATTACGCGCGGAATACGAAAGTTCAATGAAAATAATTGGTTTGAATGGGGAGCACCTAGAAATATTAGTACCATAAATAGTAATATTGGAAAAGATTGTATTTATATTTATAGTTTAACACGAAGACAAGATGTTGCGTTTTTAGGTAAAGTTAATTATTTTGGAGGTGGATTAATAATGCTCAAACCAAAAAAAAAGTGTAATTTGAATACTGTTGTAGCATATTTAAATAGTAATACTTTTAAGGAGAATTTTATATTTTCTGGAAGATTTAAAATTGGTCATAGGCAAATATGTAATTCGCATATTCCAACTGAATATTTATAATTCTAATGATCTTATATTTGACATAAATGTTTCTTTCCAGCATGGTTTGGGTTGTTGTAAGCAATCGATGAATTGCTTTATTTTTTTATTTATGTTTTCATATTTATATGTCCTGTTTTTATTCCAGCAAACTTGAAATGGCAAGTTATTTATATTTGGTGTTAATAGCGTCAATCCTTTTACACTATTAACAATTATAATGCTTGTGTCTGTTTTGTTTAACACTATGAAATAATAATCTTTTTTGTTATTAAAGTTATATTCTTTTTTTTTTAATTTATTAAAAAGTATATTACTCATTTTACCATTTTCATAAGATCTGTTTCTATAAATATCAAGTGTTTCATCTGTATAAGCATAGACACACATTGCTAAATTACCTGTGTTGTCGCTTGTTAATGTTGTTGTTGTTTTTATATTAATTGGAATCCATCCATACATATAGTCATATGCTAAAATATCATACCAATGCCTTTTTTCGGGTTTTTTTATTCTTGAACCAAACTTTTCAATAAGTAATATAATTACTTCTGCTTCATCAATACAACTATTTATTCTACCATCTTCATTTTGACTTGAAAACTGGAATGCTTGTAATTTTAAATAATTTTGGATCTTATACATAATTAACGGTAATTGTTTTAATCTAAAAATGCTTCCTCTATACCATTTTTGTATTTGAATTATTTTATCAATAAAAATTGTGTCTCTATGTAAATCCATATTATAATTATTAATGTAATTATAATATTAAGTATAATACTTAATTTGATTTCAATTTTAATGTAAGCCATATAATTAATCTTCTTTTATATAACTATTGTTGCATAGTTTTTTTATTATTTTTTCTTCATTGTGTTCTTTGTTGTTTGCTATAGCAACTAATGTATGTGTATAGTAATTTTGTTTGAATTCATTATTTTGAAAATCAGGATTTTCTTTTGTCCATTTGCTTAATGCACAAAATTGTTTTGTTGATACGTCTTTTATTGCTTTTTTTATCTTTTCTTTATTAACATCTTTTTCCCAATTATCATCATCTTTAATATATAATGATTCGCGTTTTATATCTGTACAATGAATAGGACGTTGATACAGTCCTAGTTTATTCATATTTTCAATTATTACATTGCTTAGACCATTTACTATTCCATTTTGCTTTGTATAATCTAATTGTTGTAAGCTTACTTGTATAGACTTTATAAAATCACTCATATTTATAGCATCTTTACATCGTTCATTCAAAAATACTTGAATATTAAATTTATTATTATTATTGTTGTTTGTTATAAAATTATTGCCTATTTTGGGTAATAATTCACTTATTTGATCTTGTTGCTTAATTATAATTTCTCTCATTTCTTTATTGTCATTAAGTAATTTAATAATTAAATCATTTGTTAAAGTAAGTTGATTGTTTGTAGCATTTGTATCATCAATTATTTTCCCATTTTCTGGCACACGACATTTTTTCTTATGAGCATATAACCCTTGTCTGCTCTTGTATTTTTTCCCACAATTACATACAATTGCTATCTCGTTTGTATTTGTATTTGCTTTTACATTTGCTTTTACATTTGCGGATTTTTCGTCTATATTTGACAACACCATGACAACATTTGTATTATTTTTATGCTTTGCTGTGTTAATATGTTTATTGTAATCTTTTTTATCACTCGTATTATAATCACAACATATACAAACAAATTCTTTGCGGATTTTTGCGGATTTTGTTGTAAACATTAGTACTAATAATACTTAAATAGAAAATAGTATTTAAATATTTTAATTAAATACTCGGATTTTCACAGACTTTATGTAAATAAATGGTAATAGATTTCACACCCTTGTCAAATTTATAGCAACATTTATTTAAATGCCTTACCATTTAGCATCACAAAATATTAAAAATATTTGATCTCGGATATTTGCGGACAAAGTTTGACAACAAATGACAACAACATTTCGGCCAAACTTTGTGAAAAATTTGGAAAAAAATTTATGGTAAGGTGTTTTTCGCTGTTAAATTTGTAGTATTCAACCCATTATGCTAATAAATGTTAAAAAATGTGTAAATTTTTCATTTTTTTATAAAAGCTTTAAAGATTCAAAAATAGGACATTTATAAATGTCCATTTTTCAAAAAAATTACGAAATTTATTTTCACCAAATTTACACATTTCTATTTTTATAGATTTGGGATTAATATTATTTTATTAAAATATAATATTAATACATTTAACATAAGAGAGATTATAAGGGTATTTAACACTTTATTAGGTGTCCTAGTCCCCCCAAAAGCATTAGATGCTGATTAGTTCGTTGAATTTATTTAAATCTGTTAGTACTCTTATTTGACTTGCTTTTAAATTTTGTGATAGTTTTTTTTCAAAATGATTAGCAACATGAATACTCAAAATAAGTTTATTAAATTCTTCCGTAAAGTTAAGATCATAGTTATTAAATATTTTACTTAAATCTATTAATAATTGGGTAGTTATTTCATGTTTAGTATTTAATTCTAAGCATTTAATAAGTTCAATAATAAATTGCTGTTTTTTTGTAGCATTAAAACATGCATATACTTCTTTTTCTTGTATAATAGCATATAATAACTTTTCTACATTGCTATAATCTTGTTTATGGTGTATATCATAAAAAAAAATATAATAGGCATTTTGATTTTCTTTATTGGGAAAACAACATATACCGAAATCAATAATACCAATGCTATATTTTGGAACTTCAGTATTTGCTAAACTAGTTTCATTATTCATATAAAAGAAAACATTACCACTATGTATATCACAATGAATAATTGAATAATATAAAATTCCTAATATAGCAAATTTGTGAAGCATATATGCAAATTCTTCTTTTATAGTTTCATCCATGGTTTCTATATCTTTATATCTAAGTCCCTTAATATTTTCCATTACTAATAAATTATTATGTTGTTCGGTAATCTCTCTATAAACTCTTGGAAATTTGTATTCTTTATTGTTTTTATATTTTTTAGTAAAGATTTCGATTGCTTCAACTTCTTTCATGAAATCCATTTGATTTAATAAAATTTTTTCATTATCTAAAAGCAGTTTTGTTATTTTGAGAGATTTTATGTATGGAATATATTTACATATATACGAAATATACAACAACTCGTCAAAGACATTTGTAAATTTTTGTAAAATGTCTTTTTTCAACATTTTAACAATTACTTTATTATTAGATGAATCATGTCCGTCAAATACTAAACCTACAATACCGCAATTTATCGGAATTCTATTTGGTAAA
>Ga0214919_10000325_pt1 | contig 81719 bp, 68 predicted proteins | sample LL1503_MetaG_FD_177994 | JGI IMG/M metagenome (GOLD analysis project Ga0214919, IMG submission 177994) | Freshwater microbial communities from Lake Lanier, Atlanta, Georgia, United States - LL-1503 | ecosystem: Environmental > Aquatic > Freshwater > Lake | place: USA: Georgia | collected... | reverse complement strand
AATAATTGAAATTCGAGATATAAATTGAAACTTTTCGCATAAAAATTCAAAAAAATGAGCATTTTTTGCCTCTATAAATTTTTTTGTTTTTATGGCGTTAAATTTCTGCCGTTTTCAACGGGGCCCTCTGGATAGTGCTTAGGGCTTAAATTTCCCAATCTCTGAGATAGCTCTATTAAATTTTCATGCGTTGTATTGGCCATGATCACATGTTCAAATTTTTCCAGTTGATCTTTCAAAGCCTGTTTTAATCTCGGATGCTGATGCCCTAAAGATTTGCACCACCAAGATGCAATCCCATCAATAATTTTCTGTCCCGATTTTAAATATAAATAAGGCCCTTCTGCTCGAATTATTTCTAATAAAAATTGAGATTCATAATCTTTCATCTGAGAACAGGGATAAAAAATATGTTTTAGGCTTTCTGATTTTTCTATTGTTATCTCTGTTGATATATTTGTTGATATATAAGACATGTAAACCTTAAAAATAAAAACTAGTTGACTGAATTTTAAGGCTAACATAGCATCCGCATTCTTTTCAAATCAGCTAAAAAATAAAAAATAATTTAAAAAATGACGCAAGAAAAAACTCAAAAAATCACCGCCCTTTTTGATCAACCCCTCTTAAATTTAATTCATCAGGCTCAAACCATTCATCAGGAAAATTTTGATCCCCGTGATATGGAACTTTGTACCCTGTTAAATATCAAAACAGGGGCTTGCCCAGAAGACTGTTCTTATTGCTCTCAAAGCGGGCACTTCAAAACGGGATTACGAAAAGAAAAAATCATGGATCTAGACAAGGTTTTAGTGCTCGCACAGAAAGCTAAAAATTCTGGGGCCCAGAGATTCTGCATGGGTGCTGCTTGGCGAAATCCTTCGGATAAAGATCTGCCAAAAGTCATTGAGATGATTCAAGGGGTCAAAAATTTAGGCTTAGAAACTTGTGTGACGCTCGGCATGCTGACGGAATCTCAAGCCCATGAATTAAAACAAGCAGGCTTAGATTTTTATAATCATAATCTAGATACCTCCCCTGAATTTTATTCAAAAATAATTAGCACACGAACTTACCAAGATCGCTTAGAGACCCTCGCCCATATTCAAAAAGCAGGTATTAATACCTGCTGTGGTGGGATCTTAGGCATGGGTGAAACGCGCGAAGACCGAATTAGTTTTCTAAAAGCCCTCTATGAATTACCAAAGCCACCGACCAGCATTCCCATTAATAAATTAATCCCTATTCCAGGGACTCCCTTGGGAAATACCAATCCAGATCCCATTGATAATTTTGAATTAGTTCGCTTAATCGCCGCGACCAGGATCTTATTTCCAAAATCCATGATTCGACTGTCTGCAGGGCGTGAGTCCATGTCTGATGAGTTACAAGCCCTGTGTTTTTTATCGGGCGCGAATTCTATTTTTTATGGTGAGGCGCTCTTAACCACCAAGAATCCCAGTGAGTCCAAAGATCAAATCTTGCTTCGAAAATTAGGTTTAAGAACCCCAGAAATCTCATGCCCAAAAATCTCATGCCCAGAGAACCCATGCTAAACCCAGGAGAGTATTTAGCTTCTCTGGAAAAAAATAATTTAAAAAGAACCCGGAAAATTATCCCAGAATCCTGTATTAATTTTTCGAGCAATGATTATTTAAATTTATCTCAAGATCTCAGAATCAAAGAAAATCTAAAACAAGCCATTGATACTTACGGCTTTGGCAGTACTGGATCGCCACTCACCTCTGGCTACACCCAGGCGCAGGAAAGACTCGAAAAATCCTTTGCTGAATTTCTACAGCGAGATAAAGCGATTTTTTTTAATTCAGGCTATCACGCCAATAGCGGCGTACTTCCGGCATTGATTAACCGCCATAGTCATGTCCTGGCAGACAAGTTAATTCATGCGTCTTTATTAGATGGCTTAAGTTTATCCAGGGCAAAAATAACCCGCTATCCCCATCAAAATTTTTCTGATTATTTAAATAAAAATTCAGAAAAAAATTCAGAAAAAAAATTTGATTGGCTGATCACAGAAAGCATTTTCAGCATGGAGGGTGATTTAACTGACTTATCCAAAATATCTCCATTAGCCAAAATCACTCAGACTTCTTTATATATCGACGACGCACATGGTCTGGGCATCTTGGGACAAACAGGGGCAGGCGTCGCTGAACATTTTGGACTCTCACAAAAAGATTTAGCTTGTTTAGTTAGCCCCCTAGGCAAAGCTTTTGGCGGCATGGGCGCGATCGTCTCTGGCTCAGAAGATCTCATCGAATTTATTTTACAAACGGCTCGGACTTATAAATATTCTACGGCCCTCCCTCCCGCACTCTCAGAAGGTCTTCTCACTGTTTTAAAAATGATTAAGCAAGAGTCCTGGCGACGTGAAAAACTGCAAGAATTAATTTTTTATTTTTTAGAAAAATCAAAATCTCTGGGACTTAAGCTGATTTCTCAAGACCCAACGCCCATTAAATCTATTTTTATTGGTGAGAATTTAGAAGCTTTAAAAATACAAGATCAACTTTTAAATAAAAATATTTTTGTCAGCGCCATCCGGCCACCGACCGTCCCTATACATACTGCCAGACTTCGAATTTCTCTTTCAGTCGCTCATGAGTTCTCTCAGATTGATCAATTATTAAATCTCATTGCCTCTCAAATAACTCAGGATCAAGCCTCATGAATTTTGTCTATCTGCCTGGGTTTTTATTTAAGCCAACCCTCTGGGACTTAGTGCTTTCTTTGAATCCCAACACCCACCCTCTCTGCCCCGGTCACACACAAGATTCGCCCCTACACAAATTATCGCTCCCGCCAAATCCAAGCCTTATCCCAGATAACACGGTGTTAATTAGCTGGTCTTTAGGGGGCCTCTATGCCATTCAACTGGCCCATCAATATCCAGAGAAAATTAAAAAATTAATTTTAATTGCCAGCACGCCCTGCTTTACAGAAAAAAAAGATTGGGCCGGAATTAATCTCGCAGAACAAGAAAAATTTAGAGCTTTATTAAACTTAAGCCCTGAAAGAATTTCACAAAGATTTTTAAGCTTAGTCAGCTACCCAGAACCGCTCCAAGAATCCCTCAGACCCTATTTAGACCTGTCTTTAAATTTATCTTCGCACTTAGCTTCAGATCAGACGGCCTTAGATTTTTTATTTAAATCAGATCTTCGAGAAATTTATAAAAAATTAGACCTACCTATTTTTTATCTCTTTGGCGAGCAAGACGCCATTATTCAATCCAGTCACACCCATCAATTATTAAAATTAAACCAAAGGGCTTCGATTCATGTTATCCCTCATGCCAGCCACCTCCCTTTTATCTCCCACCCACAAGAATCTTTCCAATGGCTTCGAGAAGCACTACAAGACACAGAGCAAAATTAAACAATCTTTTAATCAAGCAGCCCAGACTTATGATCAGGCCGCGTTTATTCAGTCTTCTATTGCGGATCATTTATTAAAATTCTTGACCCACCCTACCCCCTCTAAAATTATCGCTGACTTTGGCTGTGGGACTTTTGTTAATACCAAGAAATTACTAGAGAAAACCAAGCCTGAAAAACTTTTTGGCATTGATCTATCTGAACAATCTTTATTATTGGCCCATCAAGCCATTTCAAATGATTTTGGATCAGAAATATCCCTGATTCATCAAGATTTTAATCAGCTTATTTTTCCAGAGAATTATCTAGGCCTGGTTTTTTCTAACATGGCCTTCCAATGGTCTTTGGATTTTAAACATACCCTGGATCTTATTTTCACTCAGATCAGCCCGCAGGGGATTTTATTATTTTCAATGCCCATTCAAGGCACTTTTGAGAATATTCAAGCTGCTTATAAAAATAATTTTTACGACTTACTCAGTATTCAAGATCTATTAAAAAAAACCGGCTTTACGCTTTTAAAATCTTCACAACATTCTTTTTCTCATGATTTTAAAACGGCCTACCAAGCGCTTAAATCGATTAAAAACACCGGCGCTCAAACCCAATTAAATTCAAATACCCAGAAACTTAAAAAAAATATCTCTAAAAATTTAAATTATTTTTTTACAGATCAGCCTGGATTTTTAAATTATCAAATTGGATTTTTCATGGCTTATAAAAATATTTAAAAAAAATTTAAAAAAATATGAAAAAAATATTTATCACGGGGACCGATACAGGCGTTGGAAAAACTTACGTCACTGAGAAGCTTTTAAAACAATATCAATCTTTGGGTTATCGAGTGCTGGGCTTAAAACCCATTGCCTCTGGTTGCTTTAAAAATCAGCAGGGTGAATTAGTCAATGACGATGCTTTAATCTTACAAGCGGCTTCTTCTATTCAACTTCCCTACTCTCTGATTAATCCATTTGCTTTTGAACCGGCCATTGCGCCCCATATCGCTGCTGAATTAATAGGCCAGCCACTCACTCAGAAAAATATTTTATTAAAATTAAATACTATTTTTAATTTTCTAGAAAATTCTATTCAACCCCCTTTAGATTTTATTTTTATTGAAGGGGCTGGTGGCTGGCATTTGCCCTTAAATCATTCAGAGCTGATGTCTGAAGTAATTACGGAATTAAAGATCCCTGTTTTATTAGTCATTGCCATGAAATTGGGCTGTTTAAATCATGGGATCTTAACGCATCAGGCCATTCAAAATTCAGGGGCTGAATTCTTAGGCTGGGTGCCTAATTATTGGGGAGAAGAGATGCCTTTTTTAAAACAAAACATAGACACTTTAGAAACTTTCATGGGGCCGCGTTTAATTCACAAATTTTATTAAATTACTTCAACACCTTTAAATCTTCTGTTTCGCGAATTCTGGTTTTCCATCATACCCATCCCCAAACTCTCCTTGAGAAATAGCACTTCTCGTTATAGCATCAGCGCGCTTTTACTTACTGTCTATTTACCTACAAGGGAGTTTCTTATGAATCAGAATTTTTCTGGATCTAGTACTTTTTCTAATCTGGCGGAGGTCAATACCGTCTTAAAAAATACTTACTTTATGTTGTCTTTAACCTTGATATTTAGCGCCCTCACAGCGGCTCTTTCCATGTACTTTAATACTCAAATGACCATGGGGCTCATGATCCTCTCTATTGTCATTATGATTGGTTTTCCGTTTTTATTAGGCCGTATTCAAAACAGCCATTGGGCTATTCCCGCGACGTTTGCCTATACCGGTTTTATTGGTTGGACCTTAGGGCCCATTTTGAATGTTTATATTAAAACTTATGCCAACGGCCCTTCTTTAATTATGTTAGCGCTGGGCAGTACTGGATTAATCTTTTTATTACTCTCAGCCCTTGCTTTAAATCCTAAGCGTAATTTTACAGGCATCGGCAGCTTTCTCATGATTGGCATGATCATGGCTTTCGTTGCTTCTCTAGTGAATATGTTTTTCTTGCACTTACCTGTTCTGCAATTAGCGATTAGCGTTATTTTTGCATTGATCTCTGCGGGTTATATTCTTTATACAACCAACTCTATTGTTCATGGTGGTTGTAATAATTATGTGATTGCGACGGTGATGCTTTATGTATCTCTAGTTAATATTTTCCTGACCCTGCTCCAATTATTTGGCATGTTTGGTGGAAATAGAAATAATTAAATTTAGATAAATTTGATTTTAAAAAGGCCATCGAAAGATGGCCTTTTTTTGATTAAAACATCCCCAGTAATTTCTTAACCGACACACCCTTCTCAGCTTTAAGATTCTGCGCAAACAAAGAAACTCTGAGTTCTTCAATCAAGTAGTGAATCTCGGCTGTTAGGGGCAGTTCTGGCTTATTTAAATACTTGTCCCAGACCTGATTTAACTCAAGTCTCAATTCTTTATCTTTTATTTCTTGATACTTTTCCAATCTAATTAATACCGCCCTGAGATAAATCTCATAGCGCTCTAAATAATTCATGGGTGTATGCAAAATAAATCCCGGATAAATCAAATACTCCAGCTGGGTCTCTATATCTTGCTTAATAAAAATACTTAATGGCATTTTTCTAGGGGTTCTAATCTCTTCTAAAATTTCTCTATATAAACCCAAAATTTTATTTAATAGCAAAACTAATTTAACCCCATAGGGCAATAAAGCTCCCCGTTTTTCTAGCAGCTTATTCTCAAAAGCCTGCTTAAATCTTGGCAAATTTTGAGGCTTATTTTTTAAATCTCCAATCTCAAAGACTTCTATAAACACCCGAGACACAAATTCATCCAGATACGCATCCAGAAGATCTTTATCTTTATTTAAATTCAAACTAATTTTTAAATTCAAAACAAAACTTTCAATCCCAGAGACTTTTTTCCTTAAGCTCACGACTTCTTTAGGCAGATTTAAAATCAATAATCTTAATAAGCCTTTTTCAGTTTCTTCATAGGCTTTTTCCAATGAAGATACGGCCTGTAATTTTACAGAATCTTTTTTATCCAAAATTTTCTGGTCTATTAAAGCCGGATACGCGGTGTATTTCACCCCTGATTTTTCAACTTCTATTTTTTCTTCTAGCTCACCAAAATCCCAAGTAGTTAGACCCTCTCGCACATGAAAACCAGAGGGACTTTTCTGATGCAAGACTTGTGTTTCTTGCTCTGCTTTCTCTTGAAAATTTTGTGTGAGATTTTGTAAATTTCGAGATTCAGAAATGATATTTTTATCTAAATCCATCAATCTAAAATTCATGCGCAAATGAGCCTCTAGTAAATTTTCTTGAAACTCTTCTGGGCTTATTTTTATTTTTGTAATTTTAAACAGCTCTTGGGCCATAAAATTAATTAAATTAATTTTTTCTTTAAAATCTTTTTCTTTGTCTAAATTATTTTTTAATACGTCAAACAATACTTGCGCATAAGTGCTCGCTGGTGAACAGGCCAGTCTTTTAGATTTCGGCAGCGTTTTGATTAAATTTTCTATTCTTTCTATTAATAAAGGCGGCACTAAATAGCTGGTCAGATTTAAATTAATTTGATTTAAAAGCGGGATAGGTATTTCTAAAGTCACGCCATCTGAAATACTTCCCGGCTCAAAACAATAAGAAAAATTTAAATCACTAGAACCCATTTTAATCTGACTGGGATACACCGTGTTTCCACTAGGGGTGTACGCTAATAAAAATTCTCTGGTATATAAAAATTTATTTTTGTCTAATAAATTTAAGCCAAAATAATATTTTTTAAATTTAATAAAATCCGCAATGTCTTCTGGAATTAAACCACTAAAAAAATTAAAACAGACCTCGTCATCGACTAATAAGCCACTGGTTCTATTCTGATGCTCGAACTCTAATAGCTCTTCTTTGAGATTTTTATTTTTACCCCAAAAATCCAACTCTCTTTGAGCCTCGCGTTCTAATCTTTCAGACAACTCGCCATTAATAAAAAAACCGCGAATAAAAAATTCTCGAGCGGTTTTAACATCCACTTTACTAAAATTCACACGACGTCTTGGGATTAATTCCAGGCCATACAAACTAATTTTTTCAAACGCACCCACAAAGCCTTCGGCTAACCAATGCGGCTCAAAATATTGTTTTTTAACCAAGTGGCTCGCGGCGCGTTCTACTTCATCGGGATTAACTTCTGTAATAATTCGGGCATAAATTTTTTGGGTTTCAACTAGCTCATAAGCTGCAATCCAAGCGGGAGTTTTCTTCCCCAAAACAGAGCCTGGAAAAATCTGAAAAGAAACCCCTCGAGAGCCCTGATAAATTTTATGTTTACCAGCCTCTTTTGGGTTATTACTTTTTGTCTCTGTCTTTAAATCTAAATTTCCAATATGGCCTAGCAATCCAGTCAATAAGGCCCGGTGAATTAATAAAGATTTTTTTTCTATATTTTCTAAATTTAAATAATCTAAATTTTCAAGATTATTTTTTAAATTTAATTCCTGCTTTAATTCCTGTTTTAACTCTTGATAAACACTCAGCCATTCGCGATATCTAATGGGCGAAATAAAATTTTGGTTTAAATACTCTGTAAATTTATTTTTACTTAAATTATTTTTTTCTTGAGCAAGTTCTCTATATAAAACCAAAAAGCTTAAAAAATCAGAACTAGGGTGTGCATATTTTTTATGAAGCTGGTCTGCTTTTGTCTGGGCTTCCATGGGTCTAATTCTTGGGTCTTGAACTGCCAGAGCAGACACAATAATTAAAATAAAATCTAAGATTCCCTGCTCTTTTCCGGCGACTAAGATTCTTCCCAGCCTTGGGTCTACAGGATATTTGGCAAGTTCGTAGCCGATTTTAGTCAGCGCGCACGGTGAGTTTTTAGCTTTATTTTCGCCCCCTCTCTGACCCTGCGGGTCTGTCTCTCCCACGAGGGGAGAGACGAAATTGATAGCCTGTAATTCTTCTAGTAATAAATACCCATCTTTAATTAAATTATTCTCTGGGCGTTCTAGAAAATTAAAATGCTCTATATCCCCTAGTTTTAAAATTTTCATTTTTAAAATTACAGAAGCCAAATTAGATCTTAAAATTTCTGGATCCGTAAACTCAGGCCGAGAATTAAAATCATCCTGGCTATACAGCCTCACGCAGACACCAGGCGCAATACGACCACAACGCCCCTGTCTTTGGTTTGCTGAAGCTTTTGAAATGTTTTCGATGGGCAATCTTTCGACTTTAGATCGCGAGTTATATCTTTTTATGCGCACTAACCCAGAGTCAATCACATAGAAAATATTGGGCACTGTAATAGACGTCTCAGCGACATTCGTAGATAAGATAATCCGCCTAGAAGTATTGTTTATTTGAAATATTTTCTGCTGAGCTTGTAAACTTAATCTTGCAAATAACAATAATATTTCTGTATTAAACAAATTCGCTTTATTTAATACTTCTTCGACTTCATAAATATCTCGCTCAGTCGGCAAGAAGACCAGAATATCTCCATGCGATTTTCTAAATTCATGATCTAGCTCTAAGACAGCTTCAAGAACACCGTCCGCTAAGCTTTTGGCTTCGCGATTATTACTATTAAAATTATTTTTATCTTTATTCTCATCTAATAAAGGCCGATATCTTGTCTCAACCGGATAAGTCCGACCCTGTATTTCTATGATGGGCGCTTGATTAAAAAAATCGCTAAATCTTTTTAAATCCAAAGTCGCTGAGGTAATAATAATTTTTAAATCTTTTCGAAACTCTAGGATTTTTTTAAGACAGCCCAATAAAAAATCAATATTTAAGCTGCGCTCATGGGCTTCATCGATAATAATTAAATTATATTTTTTTAATAAAACATCCTGCTCCATCTCAGCAAGCAAGATCCCATCGGTCATTAAGATTAATTCTGTTTTTTTCAGATCATTAGGTTTCGATACTTGTGAAGAAAATCTAATTTTATAGCCAATTTCTTCACCTAAATTAACTTCGCACTCTTTCGCTATTCGACTCGCTAAAGCCGTTGCTGCGATTCTTCGAGGCTGCGTATGGGCAATAGGTTTTAATTTTCCATAGCCCATTTGTAAAAAAATCTTCGGAAGCTGCGTGGATTTTCCAGAGCCCGTGTCCCCCGCAATAATTAAAACAGGGTGGTGTTTTACCGCACGCTCAATGTCTTGAATTTTTTGGCTGATGGGAAGTTCTAGTGGGAAATCAAATTTCAAGTCTTACTCTCTCATAGATAAGAATTCGTCTCTCCCCACCGTGGGAGAGACAGTCCCAGGAGGCACCAGCCTTCTGGGACAGAGAGGGGGGAAATATAAAAACTAAGAAACAACACCCAAACCTGGGAACATGCCTAAGAGTCCAGAAGACAACATCTGCAAAGCAATGGCTGTTAATAATAAGCCCATGACTCTGGTCACAATCTTCATGCCGCCCTCGCCTAAACAACGGCCAATAAAAGGCGCAAAAAACAAAATCAAGCCAATAAAAGCTGCAATACCAATCATGACAAAAGACAGCTCAATGCGCTCATGTAAAGTCGGGAAATTTTTTGCATTGGCAATAATGGTCGAGATAGAGCCTGGACCTGCAATAATAGGAATCGCCAAGGGAACAACGGCAATAGATTGCTTATGTTTATCCGCCTCTTGAACCGCTTTCGTATCATGACCATGAGTGAGAGACCCACCACGAATCATTCGCAAACCAATCAAAGTGACTATTAAACCACCCGCCGCTTCAAAAGAATTTAAATTAATCCCGAAGACATTTAAAATGGGCATCCCAATCCATAGCGCCAGCAATAAAATAATCGCGACAGAAATCGAAGCCACCAGAGAAATTCTATGCTGCTCATGTTTGGTTCTATCTGACGACATACCAATATATAAAGCAGCGTTACCAATAGGATTCATGACAGCAATCAAAGCCACCACGAAGGTCACCATGGATACATGATGAATAGGGTTCATACGAGATTTCTCCTTGTGTTATTAAAAATAAAAACTTAAAAAAAATTATAAAACTAATCGATCTATTTTCTGCGCACAGATAAAATCATTTTCACTCAGGCCATCTAAAGCATGTGTTTTAAAAATAACTTTACAGCGATCATAACTAATCTCTAACTCTGGGTGATGCCCTTCTTGATTCACAATCCAGGCTACGGCATTCACAAAACCCATGGTCTTGTTAAACCCTTTAAAACTAAATTCTCTGAAAATACTCTTTGCTTCTGGGCCCAAAACCCAGTCTTGATTCACATGCTTTAACATGGCTTGTGCTTCTTGCTCAGTCATTGCTGGCAAGTTTCCACCTTCACAAGGCACGCATTTTTTTCCAGCCAGACTATTTAAATTACTAACAGGGGTGGTCATCAAAGACTCCTCCAGCGGCTTTCTGTAAAAACTGAGGATGGTAAGGATAGTCACCTAATAAAATCGCCTCATCCACGAGAGTCATAACATTAGGATCTAGTAATTTTTCTAAGTCATCAAAACTATTAATCACAAAATAATTCGGCTGAATCATGTCGATGCGAAACGGCGTTCTTAACACTTTTTGAATATTTAATGCTTCTAATTCAGGACCTTTATTCGTATCTACAGCATATTCAGTCTCGGCTTTTGAAGACAAAATCCCACCACCGTAAATTCTTAAACCTTCAGAAGTATTTATCAAACCAAACTCAATGGTGTACCAAAACAATCTAAATAATCTGGTTCTTTGTTTTTTACTGGCATTCAAAGCCAAGACGCCATACTGATGCATAAAATCGGCATAGGCCTGATTGGTTAACAGCGGACAATGTCCATAAATTTCATGAAAAATATCGGGCTCTTCCAGATAATCCAGCTCTTCTGGAATTCTAATAAACGTCGCTGCTGGGAATTTCTTATTAGCCAATAAGCCAAAAAATTCTTCCGCAGGAATCACCGCAGGGACGCTTTCAACCGCCCAACCTGTGTATTTATTTAAAACTTCAGAAACTTCATGATTCTGGGGGATTTTATCTAAAGGCAAATTTAATTTTTTCAGACCTTCTATAAATTCAACACAGGCTCTGTTTTTAACAATCTCATTCTGTCTATTAATTAACTTAGCCCAGGTCTGATCTTCAAGGCTGGTATACGGCACCCGGCCATGAGCATCTGGCTGTTTAGAAACATACTGATATCCCACGCGAACCCCATTTGTTTATTTCAAAATTCAAAACCGCGCATCATTCCATGTTTTTCGCCAAATTGAAACTGGCGCTCAAACATGGATAATGCCGGCTTTATTTTTCCAGATTTAAATTTAAAAATATGACCACCTCTTGCAAATCACCTATGACCCAGATTCCAGAAAAAAATTTGACCCCTGCTGAGTTTGAAAAAATTCAAGAAAAATTATTGCACTATGTCAAAACAGCGATTCATCAATATCAGATGATTAAAAAAAATGACCGTGTCATGGTTTGCTTATCCGGCGGGAAAGATTCTTTTACGCTTTTATGGATTTTAAATTTACTAAGAAAACGCACTAACTTTTCTTTCGAATTATTTTCTTACACCCTAGATCAGCAGCAGCCCGGCTGGGATGATTCAAAATTAAGAAACTTTCTAGATCTTCATGAAATTAATTATTTAATAGAATCCAGAGATACTTATTCTATTGTCATGGAAAAAATCCCCGAGGGTAAAACCTATTGCTCTTTATGCTCAAGATTAAGACGCGGCAATATTTACAGATATGCCGAAGAGAATAATTTTAATAAAGTCGCATTGGGCCATCATCGCGATGATTTAATAGAAACTTTATTAATGTCCATTTTTTATTCAGGCCAGATTAAATCCATGCCGCCGAAACTAAAATCAGACAATAATAAAAACATCATTATTCGACCTTTAGCTTTATGTCAGGAATCCGACATTATTAAATATGCTAATTATATTAAATTTCCGATTATTCCCTGTAATTTGTGCGGCTCTCAAGAAAAATTGGCGCGCGTTCGAGTGCGAAAATTAATCAAAGAATTAGCCCTAGAAAACCCCAAAATTCCCTCCAATATTCTTCATGCTTTACAGGCGGTTCAGCCGAGCCAACTCATGGATAAAAATTTATGGGATTTTGAAAATTTCATTAATTTAAATCCAGAAGATAAAAATAATTTAAATAAAAAAAAGCCCCATGAAGAAACTCATGAGGCTTTGGATTTAGATCTAAATTTAGATTTAGATATTACTCAATCGTAAAATTATGTGATGCCACGCAAGGGCTACTAGCAATCTCCCCCGTCGTACTTTGCGTGGCGCCCGCATTGAGGCTGTTCAATGGATTAACCGACAGAGTAATAGTTTGCCCACCAATAGCTTCATTATCCCAAGAGGTGCCCCCATAGGGGCCTCGAGCTAAAGCGTCTGTTGCTGTCTCAGTCGTACCATCACTATAGCTTGCACTGAGACAGACAACATACAAACTCTGCCCATCAGAAGAGGTCAGGACATTATTGCCATTCAAAAAATCCATAGAAGATATATTGAGAGTGTGATAACCATAAATCCCAGAAACAGAAAAAGTAACCGACGAAGAACCAGAGGCAATAATAACATCTAAACGTGCACCTGAATCACGTAATTGCGACATACCATAATCACCATCGTTTCCCAGTATCTTGAGGAAACCGGCCCAACAATCCCCCATCCCTTTTTCACTACTAGGCTGCTTAGCACAAGTGGTAGTAGGACTATCTGTAGTGTTGGAATACGATGTAGCCCAATCAACCCATCCATATGGACTATAGAAATCATCGTAGTACATGATGGCCGTCGAATCGTTATAGTCGAGATTGTTATTGTCATAGTTATCGTTAAAGCTAAACGAAACTTCTCCTGGCGTACCATTAGCTGTCATGCTCGGAAGTAACCAAGAGTCTCCATTAGGTGAAGGAATGACAATATTAGCCGACGTGCTAGTAAATGTATCCTGATCACCAATAGTAAAAGTACCTGCAAGAGTGGTTGGATCACCACCTGCACGGGGGGTGAAATCTCTTAAACTGAATTGCAAGTTTGAGTCCGTGGTCAAGTTTTGAATTTTTAGATAGGCTGTCTCATCATTCTCAGCAAAAGCCAAACACGCTGTGAACATACAGGTGAGAATTACCGTATTTTTTAATAAAAACTTTTTACTCATTTTCATTTTTCATTCCCCGCTCTTGCAATTGAATTTCCGATCGATATTAAATACTGCTGATTATTTTTAACTGTAGTATTCAATCCCGTAATTGAATTAATAACCCCTGCATTAAGTTGATTTGATTTCACCAAATCTGCCAAGATGGCTGCTAGGAGCACTGTGTTTTTTTGATCCTGCTCTAGGGCCGCCACTTTTATTTGATTGCTCATCGCTGTTTGCAAAATCAATATTCTAAGCAGTCCTGGAACATCTGCTTGAGCAAGCTGTGTTTGCCAAGGTCCATTTGATGTCTGATTAATATTAACCGCCTGCTCCATCGAATCCATTTTTCCTGATTGATAATCCTGAGCAACAGATTGCAAAACGCCAGAAATTAACGTGAGCTCAGGCATGGCATTCGGGAGACTGCTAGAAGGCACATTTTGAACAGAACTAGGCACTTCCGTTAATTGATCGATGTAGTTTTGAACAGGAGACAAGGAGGTTGTCCCACTAGAAGTGCTATCATTAGACAAAGAGGTTGTCCCACTAGAATTGCTAGAAGTCCTATCATTTTTACTGTTAACCACAGGAACCTGTATGGGTGTTAACAAAGTTTGAATTTGCGGCATTAAATAAGTCGAATCAATGTTCGAAGGCACATTGGACAACACAGGACTGTCTGGCGCAGTCCAGTTATATTCTGAAAGTGGCATCACCAGCGGAATAATATTATTAGCATTGGATAAAGCAATTGCCTGCTCACAGTTCGAGCTTAAAGTATAATTGCTAGTGCTTGTACCCAAGGTTACATGCCCACTCCCAGTGGTAGGCGTAGTATTATTTACAACAGGATTAGGATAAGAAAAATAAGCCAAGCTGTTAGGATCACCACAAAGGTTGACCCACATTTGGTTTAACAAGCCTGTATAACTGGTAGGCACCGTAGGCGTCTGCGCAGGCGGCACCGCTAAGGGTGGCGTCGCTGAAGATAAAGGACCAACGGACATAGATGAAAAATCAGCCGCCCAATCTTCAGAACCAAACGCTGGCTGAAGTGTAGTAATGCCAAAATTCGTGAAAAGCGTTGGGAAATCAGGCGCTTTATCCGTCAGAGCCTTATCAAGATCCCCTAAGCTTGTATTAGATTGCGTGGCCATTGAATTAATATTATTCAATAGCGGATAAATCTGGGCAGGTAAATAATTTGTTGAATTAGCAATCTGCTGAAGAACACCCGTAGACCCTGCGATCTGGGTCAGGGTCTGATTTGCTGTAGCCATCTCATTATTAATGGGCGCGAAGGGGTCATCTTGCGCCATACACAAGCTCGGGATAAATAGCGCTGTCGAGATCGAAAGCGCTAAAAAGCTCATGATTTTTTTTGGTTTTTTATGATCACACATCTGAAATAGTCCTTTATTTGAATTTAAATTATTCATCATTAAAGCCCCGCTCTCTGAGTTATTATTGTTTTTCGGCGTCTTTATCCTTTCTTGGCTGCTTACTTGCAGAAAAACCAGTCTCCCCAGTCTTCATTGCAGACTGACCGCCTGACGCTGAAGCACTACCTGAGCCCTGAGCATGTTGAGACTGCGCTTGGGCACCTTGCGTCATCGTAGAACCAGCACCTTGAGCAGCTTGACCTGCTGATTGCGTCACACCACCTGATAGTTTCTCTGCATCTTGAGCGCCTGTACCTTGAACTTGGATACCAATCCAGCCCAAGACTTTCTCTGGGATCATATAAATCATGGAGAAACATTTATTAAATGCCATCACCATGAGAGAGCAGAACAAGAGCAACATGAGCACAGCAAGAACGCCTTCAGTAATACTGGAATTGTTTTGATAAATCAAATGCGAACCCATCCAATAAGTAGGTGGTGTTGAACTCATACTATTAGCAAAGCCTAATATTTGATCAGAAACGATCTGGAAAGCTTGTGAAGAAAACTTAATCAGAATGAACGTTAAGATCAGTGCTGCGAACAAACCAAGTACCATTAGTACTGGTCTAAAGACAACCCCAATTAACACTTTCACACCCGATAAAGTATGCCCCATATGCGTGTGACCACCAGGAACCGCCCAAGCTAAGCATAATAAAGGCGCTGCAATGACGGCTTCCATCACGCTCAAGAGCCAAGAAACTTGACCAGACCAGTAGAGAATAAATGGCATGATGGGAACCAAGATCGCAAAAGAGACACCCGCTACAAAAAGCGAAGTACAAGTAGTAATAATCAAAGGCAACCACATCAACATACCTGCCATGCTATAAGCCTGTTGAACGATCTCAAATTGCAACTTCAATCCTAGAATTAAGCCCGTCATTTGAGTCGCCGCAGCCATGACCTCTCCAGATGCTCCAAACCCCACCAAAGAAGCTGCTGCCGCGCTTCCCATGCCAACGCCTGAAGCAATCTCCAAGTCAGTTAATTTTTGATTATCTGCTGAAATAAAGTTATCCGCATGATTTTCAATCTGTGAATAAACAGTCTGCAGTGAGGTAATAACCGCGTTGATCATTTCAATACCTACTTGCTGAACTTGACCAATATTATTGTAACTACTTTCCATGACGGAATTTAACGCATTACTGCTACCGCCTGTGGTCGTATTATCTTGAATCTGTTGATTCCCGATACTGTAAATATCACCCATGACACCACCAATATTTTGAGAGATGCTTGTAGTGATTTCACCTGGGACATTATCACCTAAGACCTTGCTGAACATTTGATTTAAAACATCCATAGCAGGCTGAATTTCTGTTGAAGTCTCAACACCGATACTACCAGAACTTGGTGTATATCCTGGATAAACATGATTCAACTTCAAGACAGCAATAATATTTTGAATATTAAGTTTAAGCTGAGTTAGATTAGCCACTTGCGCTGCCTTGTTTCCTTTAAGAGCTGAAGATGCCAAGTTATCTTGTATCTCCCACATGATCATGAGCTGAATTGGACTTTGATAATCCGGTGGAACATTTTGTAACTCAGAAAAGAAGTCTGCCTGATCTCCGCCGAACAAAGCATTCGCCCCCGCACTTCCTACGGCTGGATAATCCTGAGCATTAGCACCCTCTAAAGCGGTCATATATAGAGTACTGAAACAGCTACTTTGTATGGGTGGGGTCGTCGTTGAACTAACCGATCCATCCAAGAAAGACGGCGCACTAGGATCAAAAATACAAATTGTATTATTCCAAGTAGGCGTCACTATATTGGTAGTTGTTAAATCCCCACCAGGTCCCATGCTAAAACTTAATGAAAAGCCGGAAGCATCGGCAGTGTTTGTTGGAAGCATCTCATAATGAGGCGTAATTTGATCCTCATAATTAGGATAATTTGTATAGGTCTCTTGTTTGTACAAATCCGTCATAGACATCACGCTATGACCAAAATTACCACGATCTAATTCCAAAGCGTGGATATAAGTATTTTTAGATCCGCTAAGTGCATTAGCTTGAAGAGAGGTTCCAGAGATAGAAAATTGATTAATAGCCTGCGCAATGGTTTTAATATTGTCGGCTAAACGCTGGGTAATAGTTAAATAAACTTCAGAGCCATACCACCAGCTTTGGCTGTAATCTTGCTCAGGCACTAAGACATAAGTCACTGTTTGAACTGGCGCTCCAGCCACTCCATTTTTCACCGAATTAGTGATGGTCGTCTGCTCTTGAACGCACTGAGCATTATCAACAGTCGAAGAAATTCCAGGTTGTGTTCCAAAAGGAGCGGTGATGCTGGACCCTGCTGGAATAAGTACAGTTCCTGCAGGCTGTGTGCCGCCACCTGTAGAGGGCGACCACGTCGTTGTAATACTTGTATCCACCTTACAACTTGGGCCTGTTCCTGACACCGCTGTTGGCGTAGGGTCTTTCGCTTCCTGAGCCTGAGCATACTGCAAAACAGTATGAGTCATAGAATCTACTGCGGCACTCATATCACAATCCGCTGCAGTGTTAGCATCAGGGGCACTACAGGCAACCATTAGCTGAGTAGGCGGGTTAGATGGATCAATGCTCACGACTGAATTTTGCAATTTAGGGTTTGCAAGATTCATCGCAGATACTGCAGTTTGCATGATCGTAACAGGATCAGCATTAGCGCCACCAGTGCAGCTTGAAGCCGAGCAAAATGGATTAGGGAATATACCACTAGAATTATCGGGACCTTGAGAAGCAGCAGCCACTGAAGTCAGTGGACTTAAGCTAAAAGTAATACTTGGAATATCGACCATCCCATTGTCAAAAAATGGGGCATTATTTCCAAAAGAAAACTTAAATTGTGAATAGAGTGCATACGTTGGATCATTAGCAACACTAGTATAGGCAGTCCCTTCAGCTACCGTTTCATTTTTTACCGACGTCAAAGAAGGCGATTCAGTGCCACCATTTAAACTAGGGCCTGCGGAAATCGGATAAAGAACCCCAGTGCTTTGTTTCTTCGCCATTTGAGCCACAGCTGCTAAACAAAGCGCGTTGGGCGTAGTGCTCTGATTAGCAATTGTTTTTGAAATTGGCTGGATGGCGGAATTAACATTACTGCAATAGCCAGAAAACCTACTCATTAAAAGGTTGAAATAAGCAGGGTCTGTAATCCCCTGTTCAGAAACTCCTGACGCAGACAGTGTTGGCGGTTTTGCAAAATCTCCGTCCAAACCCATGGTGGTATAAGCAGCTTGATAAAGATAAAGCTTAGCGCCTTGCGTTGCGATCATAGCTTTCACCGGCCCTGGCAACTGAGAAGGCGGCATATACATCGCTGCCCCAACGGTATGAGACCAAACAATATTGGCCATATTCACACCAATTAAAACCAAGTGAAGAACAATGGCCTGAAGCGTACTAAGAGAAACCCCAAAGCTTGTTGGCACAGGAAACATCAAAACAGGCCCTAAAATAGCCCGAATTAAAGTATACGTAGAATTATGCTGACGACCGAAAGCCACGCCTTCATGCGCCGTATTAATCGTTGCCATAATGACAATATAAGAAAAAACAAGACCGACGATGCCGACCAGAGCCCAATCGAAATAAGTCACCATCATGGAAAATAAACTAATAAAAGTTGGTGCGTTGGTAGCGAATCCAGCATTTGGAATGGCCGCAGTGGCCGGCAGACCGAATACATCACCCAACATTGCAACAGAATTATCTAAAGTACAATTGGCAGTATTAAGATTTCCTGCTGCATCAGTACAATTAAACATGAGCTGACTCAGGTCAAAGATATTAAAATTCATGTGAGCGACTCCATCGAGTTAAGTAAAATCAAGTTAAATTAATAAAAACAGGACTGAGACTACTTCGGAATTTTAATTTCACAGCCGACACTCCGTAACAGTCGTTTCAAGCAAGAAAGTTTAAATTTTTAACTTGTTAATAATTAAATATTTTTATAGTTACAAAAATATAATTTTTTTATATTTACCAATAAAAATCAATAATATCCATGTGAAAAATACATTATTTATTTTTGACTTATTGACAAAGGGACCCTAACTTTAACTTAGATTATTATTTTATAAGAAAATTAAATAAAATGAATATAAATCAAATGGTTAAGAGTTTAATCTTCTTTGCTTTTATCACGACGGCTTTCTCGGCTTTTGCCTTCAATAGCCCAGAAAACACGCCCTGCCAAAGCTTAAATTTATATGTTATCAATCAATCAGATAGCGCCGTAAGTTTCTTGGGCGCCTCTCAAGAAAGAGTCACTTCCCCCGCCCATAGCAACGGCGAATACAGCATCACGCCTGGCAACTTTTACACGCAAAGCTGCCGATCTATTTATTTAATGACTCAGCCTGACTCAAAACCCCAGCTGGGATTAATCGATCATCAAACCCAAGCCTCTATTCGTATTAATCAAAATGGAAAAGTAGAGTCCAACCTCGCTTATAATTTTTCTGTTGAAAAATTAATTCAATACGAAGGACTCGGGCCTTTTTTATCTTAATTTGAAAGCGAGCCCCCTCTCTGTCCAACAGGCAAGCCTATTGTCCTGAATCTCCCACGGAGTGGAGAGACGAAATCAAGAGAACGACGTGTAACGATTTGCCAGGCCTATGCTCTTGAATTATTTGCTCATGACAGCTAGCTTCCCCCCAAGATTTTTCAGACCCCAAAGATAGAGAGAACACATCCATGAAATTTTTTTCAAAAATTAAAACAACTGCTCAGAGAGCCACGTACTTTCAAGATTTAAAAGATGAGACCATCTTAATTAAAGACTCAGCGCAGTCTTTAATCGATGGCGTTAAGGAAGTCACCCAGCAAGAAAAAATAGCCTCTCAAAGCACCAAACAATTTTCCGAGCTAGACCCTGAAGACATTGCTTACTCGTCGAAAATGTACGTTCGACTTTTAGGTATTTTTATATTTTTAGATGTGGTTGGTTTAATTTATTTGATTTATACCTTGGCAAGACACGACTGGTTCAGCAGCTTTTCCGTCTTTGTCTTTTTGATTATCTGCGGCGCCCTGACATTTAGATTTCATTTTTTATTGACCGTGATTAGACAAAAGAATCTTCAACTGTCTTTAGTGAATTATTTTTGTCTTTTATTTAATTTAAAATCAAAAGACCAAAATAATTAAAAGTTTGAGTTAATCACAACCCCTCTCTGCCCCTTCGGGTCTGTCTCTCCCGCCAGGGGAGAGACGAGATCAAGAGATTTTTAATTCAAAAGCTGCGCCAGCGCGGCTTTCCAACCAGCGAGCATCTCGGCTCGCTTTTTATTGTCTAAATTTTTTGGCTGGGCACTTAAATCCATTTCCCATTGATGATCAATATCATGAAGATCTTTAAACCAGCCAATTTGAACAGCGACCAAATAGGCCACACCCAAGGCTGTGGTTTCTATAATTTTTGGGCGAATAACACCCGTATTTAAAATATCGGCCAAGCATTCACAGAACCAAGTATTCTGAACCATCCCACCATCTACTCTCAACTCTTTGACAGCAGCCCCGTCTTTTTGCATGGCTTCTAATAAATCAAAAGTCTGATACGCCACCGCCTCTAAAGCCGCTCGAACAATATGAGCCTTACTAGAGTTTCTTGATAAACCACAAATCATCCCTCGGACATCAGCTCGCCAATGAGGCGCGCCTAAGCCCGTCAAAGCCGGAACGAAATAAACCCCTTCTGAACTATCGACTGATTGAGCCAGTATTTCTGTTTCTTGGGAATTTTTAATTAACCCTAATTTATCTCTCAGCCATTTAATTCCTGCACCAGCGATAAAGACACTGCCTTCTAGCGCATAAGTCACTTGGTTATTAATTCGATAGCCAACAGTGGTTAATAAACGATGCTGAGAATTAATGGTTTTAGTACCCGTATTCAGCATCATAAAAGCCCCCGTCCCAAACGTGCACTTCATTAAGCCTGGTTCTAAACAATCTTGGCCAATCAACGCGGCAGATTGGTCTCCTGCAATGGCTTTAATAGGAATAGAAAACCCAAATAATTTACTTTCCGTCTGACCATAATCATCCGCGCAGTTTTTAACTTCAGGTAATAAGCTTTTGGGGATTTTAAATAAATCTAATAAATCCTGATCCCACTCTTGGGTATGAATATTAAATAACAAAGTTCTCGAAGCATTCGTCGCATCGGTTGCGTGAACTTTTCCGCCGGTTAATTTCCATAATAAAAAAGTGTCGACCGTTCCAAAAGCAAGCTCCCCGCGTTCTGCTTTTTCTCTTGCTTGTTTCACATAATCTAAAACCCATGAGATTTTAGTCGCTGAAAAATAAGGGTCTAATCTAAGCCCTGTCTTGCTTTGAATCAGATCATGAACTTTTTGATTTGCCTCACAAAATTCTAAAGTCCGACGGTCCTGCCATACAATCGCCGGATAAATACATTGACCCGTTTTTCTATCCCAAATTAAAGTGGTCTCTCGCTGATTGGTAATTCCAATGCCCGCTATTTCTTGCGCACTAATATTCGCTTCGGCAATGGCTGAGAAACAGGCTTCTTTAGTCGTCTTCCAGATGAGCTCTGGATCATGTTCAACCCAACCGTCTTTGGGAAAAAATTGTTCAAATTCACTCTGGCCCTTTCCGATCATTTTAAAATTTTGATTAAAAATAATGGCTCTTGAACTCGTCGTCCCCTGATCAATCGCTAAAATATTCATGCTTAAATTTCTCCATAAAATAAAATTTGGTTTATCTTATGCAGTCTTTTTAATTTTCACACTCTGCGTACCAGTCTGCACACCAGCCAGCGCTAAAATTTTTTTATTAGGATTTTTACATGCAAGATTTGAACAAGCTCACTACGGATCTTTTTATTATCGGCGGCGGCGTCAACGGCTGCGGTATTGCTTACGACGCCGCCGGGCGCGGCTTATCAGTCAGACTCTGTGAAATGAGAGATCTCGCCTCGGAGACTTCGTCTTATAGCAGCAAATTAATTCATGGAGGCTTGAGATATCTAGAATCTTACGAATTCAGATTAGTCCGAGAGGCTTTAAAAGAACGCGAAGTCTTATTAAAAATTGCGCCTCACTTAGTCCATCCACTGCATATTTTAATGCCTCATGACACGCACCATCGCCCTGCCTGGATGATCAGAATGGGTTTATTTCTTTATGATCATTTGAATCTTTCTCAGACTTTGCCCAAGAGCCGAACTTTAAAAATTAATCCAGACTTCCCAGAAGAACCTTTAAAACATCCGATTAAAACAGCCTTCGAATATTCAGACTGTACGGTCGATGACGCAAGATTAGTATTACATCTAGCACTGGGCGCTGAGAAAAAATCTGCACAAATTTTAACCCATCATCGCGTTGAAAAAATAATTAGAAACATAGAATTAAATAGGTATGAGATAGAAGTTTTTAACACTAAAACCAATAGTAAAAATATTTTTTATTCTAAAGCTGTGATTAATTCAGCAGGACCCTGGGTTGAAGATATTTTAAAAAATAAAATCTCTGAAGATTCACATATCCACTCCAGTCACCATGTGAGATTAATTAAAGGCTCCCATCTAGTTATTAAAAAATTATATGCAGGAGATCAGGCTTATATTTTACAAAATAGTGATAAACGAATTGTCTTTGTGATTCCCTATCGGGATCATTTTACTTTAATTGGAACGACTGATTTAGCTTATACGGGCGATCCTCATGAGGTTAAAATATCTCCTGAAGAATCTGATTATTTAATAAAAATTACTAATCAATATTTTAAATCTCAAATCACGCCTGATCAGATTATCTGGTCTTATTCTGGCGTGAGACCCTTACAAAGCGATGAGCATGACAATCCCAGCAAAGTCACTCGAGACTACATTTTAGAACTCAATGATTTTTCTGGAACCCTGCCTTTTTTATCTATTTTTGGCGGCAAAATTACTACTTTCAGAAAATTAGCCGAACATGCTTTGAATAAATTAAAACCCTATTTTTTAAATCAAATGGGCGAGCCTTGGACTGATCAAGAAGTTTTACCCGGCGGCGATTTTTCAAACTTTAAATCTTTAGTTCTAGAACTCTCAGAAAAATTTAGTTTTTTAAGTCAAGAAGAAGCACACCGTATTGCTTATGCTTATGGCACACGGGCATTCGAATGGCTAAGAGAAGCTAAGAAAATTTCAGATCTGGGTATTCACTTTGGGCATGGTTTAACAGAAAGTGAAGTAGATTTTATGATTAGATCAGAGTTTGCGAGATCTACTGAAGATATTTTAAATAGACGAAGTAAGTTTGTTTTATGTTTCTCAGAACAAGAAACTCAAAGACTTCAGGAATATTTAAATGGTCGGGACGACTGGATTTGAACCAGCGACCCCATGCACCCCATGCATGTGCGCTACCAGGCTGCGCTACGCCCCGACTAAAAAATTTGAGAGTAAGAAATAAGGCCCTCGATCAGCAGCCGCTAACCAAGGGCCGCGCACTTTAACAAAGAACTGATAGTGCATCAACTGTTTTAATATTTAAAGCCTTACCAACCGCCTCACAAGTGAGCTCACCGTGATGAGTATTTAATCCCGATCTTAAATAATCATCTTCTATGAGCGCCTGACGATAGCCTTTATCAGCTAAAGCTAATGCATAAGGCAATGTTGCGTTATTCAAAGCAATCGTTGACGTTCTCGCGACGGCACCAGGCATGTTAGCAACACAGTAGTGAACAATGTTATCCACCATATAAGTCGGCTCAGCATGAGTGGTTGGCCTGGAAGTTTCACAGCAACCGCCCTGATCAATCGCCACATCGACAATCACAGAACCACGGCGCATACGCGATAAATGTTCTCTTTTAATAATTCTAGGTGCCGCAGCCCCTGGAACTAAGACGGCTCCAATAATCAAATCCGCTTGGGTAATACACTGCTCAATATTTTCATTGGTCGAATACAACGTATTTAATCTTGAACCAAATTGATCATCTAATTCGCGAAGCCTGGCAATCGACTTATCCAAAACAGTCACATTAGCGCCCATGCCGATGGCTAACTTAATGGCATTGAGACCAACAACACCCCCACCAATCACTAAAACATCTCCAGCAGAGACTCCGGGCACCCCGCCTAACAAAACACCGCGACCACCTTGGGCTCTTTCTAGACAATGTGCACCCGCTTGAATGGCCATACGTCCGGCCACCTCACTCATCGGTGCCAATAAAGGCAGGCGACCGTATCTATCTGTCACTGTTTCATAGGCAATTGCTGTACAGCCAGAGTCTAATAATAATTTTGTTTGCTCTGGGTCTGGCGCTAAGTGCAAATAAGTAAATAAAATATGATCTTTATTTAACATTGCACATTCTTGAACTTGAGGCTCTTTAACTTTAATAATCAATTGGGCTGTTTTAAAAATCTCTGAAGCGGTTTCTAAGATACTCGCGCCATTAATTAAATAATCCTCATCGGAAAACCCAATACCAAGCCCCGCATTTTTCTCTACAAAGACTTGATGACCATGATGGACCAGCTCTCTCACCGAACCTGGGGTCATTCCCACCCGATACTCATGATTCTTAATTTCTTTAGGAATGCCAATGATCATACAAAAATATCCTTCAAAAATAGCCTTAATATCTTTACATATTTATATATTTACATATAAGGCGAAAACAGGTTTAAAAAAGCGTTGCGCAATTTAATTCTGAAGGTGCGTGATTGCAAGTAGGCACGGGTCAGCTTTCTAGCCTTAGATTTTACTTCTTCAAAATGTGAATTTAATTGGGAGGCTAAGCGAGTTGAATAGACTTCCAGTCCATACTCAAAGTTTAAATACATGCTGCGATTATCAATATTAGAAGAGCCTAATAGAACATACTGATCATCCATGATTAAAATCTTGGTATGGGCAAATTTCCCTATTCGATAATACAAATCAATATCGCATTTAATTAAAGTCGGAAATAAAGATTCGCTGGCCCATTGCACAAAACCCAAGTTATTAGCTTGCGGCATAATAATTTCAACTTTAATACCCCTTAAAGCCGCCGTCGTAAAAAACGTCCGCATGGACTGATCCAGGATTAAATAAGGCGTCATAATTTTTATAGACTTCTTAGCCGAACATAAAGCCCCGCGAATTAATAAAGAAATTTTAGGTAAATCTTGAGTCGGTCCATCCGCCACACCCCTGCATAACATTTGCCCCCTGGGCTCTGCATCAAAATAAAAAACCTGATGAGTGACCTCTCCTGTCGCGAAGTACCAGCTTCTGATAAACGTATCCTGCATCTGACCAATCACTGGGCCTTTGATTTTAAAATGAAGGTCTACGATCTCAGGTTGAGTTTCACCAAGCCTGGTAAAATGATTGTCATCATGAATATTCATACCCCCGGTAAAAGCAACACACCCATCAATGATTAATAATTTTCTGTGATTTCTAAGATTCAAATGCAGGGTGTAATAAAAGCTTTTAAACGGCGGTAAAAATAGTGCAACAGGCACACCCTGCTTTCTTAGTTTTCTATAAGCCGTTGGCCAAGAATATAAAGCGCCCACACCGTCTATTAACACTCGAACTTCAACACCTCTTTGATTCGCTTTCAATAAAGCCTCAATGATTTCTTGGCCTATTCCAGAAGTCCCAAAAATATAAGTGGCGAGATACACAGAGCTTTTAGCTCGATTAATTTCAGCAATCATCTCTGGATAAGCTTCCGTCCCATTAAATAAAGGCTCAACATGACAGCCTGGCAATAAATCCTGCTCGCTAATCCGATCACCTAGATGTTTCATGCGAATAAAATTAGGAAAATCTTCTGCAGAAATATCGCCAATACTCAAATTTTCATCTGGTAAAAATTCTTGTTTTAATTTCTCTTCAGCCTTTTCTTCGAGTTCATCTTTAGGGTGATTCTGATTAAACCGTCTTTCAGACTGCCACTGATGCCCAACACTGCTAATTCGATTGACTCCAAAGATCAGATATAAAATTAAACCAAGCCCAGGCAAAGCAAAGCACACGGCGATCCAACACAAAGCCGATGTCGGCTCTTTACGAGTCAACATGATATGAATCGCCGCAACAATATTGGCCAAGCTTAATAAGATCAAAGTCAGCGTATCTAAAAAATGAAAAAGCATACTTTTCAAAACTCAATAAAAAAATGAGGCAACTATCATAGGTGTTTTAATTATTTTAAAAAAACCTAGATCAATCTTACATCAACTCTTCTTTACCCAATCTTTCTCTCGCAATCACTCTTCTTAATTCACGACAGGCATTTAATTGAATTTGTCTGACGCGCTCACGAGTTAAATTTAAGTCTTGAGCCACTTGCTCCAAGGTCATGGCATCAAAGCCTTTTAAGCCGAATCTCATCGCAATGACTTTTGCAGATCTTGGATTTAATTGATCAAGCCAGGACTCTACTTGAATATCTAATTCTTCTTGAGCCAGCTGATCTAACACAGAGACCTCATCTTCAGGGGCGATTTTTTCTGAGAGCGCTCTGTCACCGTCTTCTTTGAGATCATCCAAAGAATCCACTGGAATATTTAAACTCATTATTTTTTTAATATCTTCGACGGGCCGATCTAAAAACTCTGCAATCTCTTCAGGTTTGGGCTCATGATCCAGTGTTTGAGATAACTCGCGAGCCGCTCTTAAATAGACATTGAGTTCTTTTAATAGATGTACTGGGATTCGAATCGTTCTCACTTGATTACATAAAGACCGCTCAATACTGTCTTGAATCCACCAAGTGGCATACGTTGAAAATCTAAAACCCAATTGATGATCAAACTTACTCACCGCATGAATTAAGCCGAGATTTCCCTCTTCAATGAGATCTAATAAATCCAGCCCTTTATACATATATTTCTTAGCAATCTTGACCACGAGTCTTAGATTCGCTTCGATCATGTGATTTCTTGATTTCTCGCAGCCCATTTGAATCTTGCTGGCTAAATATTTTTCTTGATCGTGATTTAATAGCGCTGTAAAGCCAATATTTTTTAAGTAAATCTGAGTGGCATCGAGATTAAAATCTTCTTGATTTTTGCTTTGAGCCATTTTTGCCATTTGCGCCATTTGCGCCATTTGGTTAATGGGATTTTTAGTTGATATAGCTAACATGATTAATTCTCACTCTATTATTTTTATATTTATATAATTTTTATATATGTGAGTTTGATTAATTACTTGATTCAAACTCTGACCAAAGCGTAACAAGCAAGATTCCTAACACCCTTCTGATTAAACCACTTTCAGAAATCACTGATCTTTCTTATGGCGAATTTCTCACAAGGGCTTATCATCGCTCTCTTTAAAAAATCTAAATTTAAAAATAATTTTTATGAATACTCATCCAAACCCATCTCTTAAAACCTATCCCCTTAAAACCTATCCAATTAAGACCTATACAGTCGGCGGCGCAGTCAGAGATCAGCTTTTGGGATTAACACCCCATGAAATAGATACCCTAGTAATAGGCTCTACCCCAGAAGAAATGCTCTCTCTGGGTTTTATCCCAGTTGGCAAACACTTCCCTGTTTTTTTACACCCAACGACTCATGCTGAATTTGCCCTGGCTCGAACCGAGCGAAAAGTAGGACCAGGCCATCAGGGCTTTGAATTTTTTGCAGATCCCAGCGTCACTGTTGAGCAAGATTTAAGCCGACGAGACTTAACTATTAATGCGATTGCTCAAGATGAATTTGGAAACTTGATAGATCCCTATGGCGGCCAGCTTGATTTAAACAATAAAATATTAAGACATGTGTCCCCTGCTTTTACTGAAGACCCCCTAAGAGTCTTTCGTGTCGCAAGGTTCATGGCTCAGCTGGCTGATTTTAATTTTAAAATAGCGCCTGAGACTTTGGAGCTCATGAAGAAAATAAGCCAAAGCGGTGAATTAAATAGTCTCAGTGATGAACGGATCTGGGAAGAGACCCTCAAAGCCTTAAAATTTAAAAGAGCCGATTTGTATTTCGACACTTTAATTCAGACTGGGTCTATTGATCGCTGTTTTGAAAATTTTGATGCTCAGACCCTTCGAGATTTCGTCTCTCCCCTCGTGGGAGAGACAGGCCTGAAGGTGGAACCGAAGGCCAGAGAGGGGGCTAGCCCTGAAATCAATCCAGAAATAAAATTGGCCCTATTTTTATTCAACCCCGAGATCAAAATTAAAATAAAAATCCCTGGCGAATACCTAGATCTCATTTTATTAACTCGAAAATTTTATAAAAATCTCTGTGAGTTTAAATCTCCAGCTGAATTAGTTGATTTACTAGAAAATCTGGATTTTTTTAGACGGTCTGAACGATTTTATAAAATATGTTCAATCTGCGAAAAATTAAGTTTAATTCAAAACCATTTTTTAGATTTAAATTTAATTAGAAATTCTTGTGAGCTATTAAAAAATCTAGATCCTCAGAAAATTATTCAAGATTTAAAAAATCCTTCGGGGCCTGAAATTCAAAAAGCAATTCATCAGGAGAGAGTTAATCTAGTTTGTGGATTTTTTGGGGAATAGATTCCCGCCTTCGCGAGAATGACAAGAAAGCCTTTATTTAAAACAATTATCTGATTTTTGATACCCCGCCTCCAAGCTAAACAAATTAAATTTTGTTCGCGTGTCATAAATATCTAAACGCTCTTTTTGTTTTAATTTTTTAATTAAAACAGTCGATAAGGGCAATCCCAAAATTTCTATGACTATTTTAATCAGCCACATGGTTAAGATAAAAAATAATAAATCTTGATTAGGAATAATTTTATAAAACGCAATAAAGCTAAAAATAGCGCTATCTAATCCTGAAGAAATAAAAGTCGATAAGACTAATCTTAAAGGCACATAACGGCCCTTAGTTTTAATTTTTAAACGGGCCATGAGATAAGCATTCAAAGGCTCCGAGGTAAAATAGCTGAATAAAGAACCCACAATAATTCTGGCGTTCATGCTTAAGATCAAATCAAAGTTTTGATTAAAATTGGAATAACTAGGGCTAGGTAAATGAATCACTAACTGGCCATAAAGTAAAAATAAAAAATTAAATAAAAAGCCACACCAAATGGCCCGTCTGGCTTGTTTATAGCCATAGACTTCCGTAATCAAATCAGAAATTAAAAACCCTAAGGGGAAAATCAAAGTTCCTGCGTCTGTATTTAAGCCAAAGAGATGAATCAATCTTGGGTCAAACCAGTTAGAAAAGACCATGAGCATGCAATAAGTTAAAATTAAAAAACCCAGATATTTCGGCTGCATTTTTTAATTTATTCTCTTGTTTTGAGATGAATCAGCTGGGTTCCCCAGTGAAGCTTGGATCTTAATACACTGTAATAGTCATAATTTTTATCATGTAATAATTTTAGTGTCTGGACTTGTTTAGAAATTCTAATCTCATCACCCAGCTCTAAATTAAAATGTACCTGGCCGTCGTAACTTAATCTGGGCGCCGTTTTATTATCATCGGTAATATAAATTTTAATCTGGCTATTGGCGTCCACGACGATGGGTCTTGAAGTAAGGGTATGCGGGAACATAGGGACTAGAATTAACGCATTCATATCGGGCTGCAAGATCGGCCCACCGGCTGAAAGACTATAGGCCGTAGAGCCAGTAGGTGTTGAAATAATTAAGCCATCGGATCTTTGAGAGTAAACAAAGGTATTATTAATTTTTAATTCAAACTCAATCATCTGGGCGATTTCACCAGGGAATAACACAATGTCATTCAATGCAGAGCCCGAATTAATATTTTTCCCCGCTCTATAAACTTCTGCCTGAATCAAAAAACGCTGCTCAATTAAAGACACGCCTTCCAAGATAGGCTTTAACTGGGAAGAGAGATCCGCATCAGGATTAATGTCTGTTAAATAACCCAACTGCCCCCGGTTAATCCCAATAATGGGCTTATCTAAAATAGAAAAAGATCGGGCCACGCGAATTAAATTACCATCACCGCCAATGACAATGCCGCAATCACAATGGTTTGGGAGCTGATCTAGATCAAACACAGGCAAATCAGAAAAATCGACAGGGCTGTCTATGTCTTTAAAGTTTTTAAGCTCGCTAAAAGTATCTAGCTCTAAAAATACTTCTAAGCCCCAGGATTTTAATAATTGAATTAAAACCAAAACTGTCTGAGCGACTTTTGGGTTTTTATGGGTTCCAATTAAACCTATTTTCGTATACTGCATTTTATATTCCATCTGGGAACTCATAATTTCTTTCCTCTAGCGCGAGCCATCCGATAAACTGGCTGGTTTTTAAAAGCCGCGAATTATACTGGAAAGAAAGCACCATGCTACATGTCGCTCTTTATGAACCTGAAATCCCACCCAATACGGGCAACATTATCCGACTCTGCGCTAATGCTGGCGTGCAATTACACCTGATTGAACCCTTGGGTTTTGAGCTGACGGATTCCAGGTGTAAGCGGGCTGGTCTGGATTACCATGAGTTCGCAAAAATTATTAAACATAAAAATTATTTAGATTTTTTAAATTATTTTTTTTCACCCCTAGACGCCCCTCTACCACTTGTGGGAGAGGGGATGGGGGAGAGGGCAAAGAACAGAATCTTCGCCTGCTCGACTCACGGCACAAAATTTCACTCTGAGATTAATTATCAAGACGGCGATATTTTTCTTTTTGGCCCAGAAACGCGTGGCCTCCCGCCAGATATTCGAAAATCTGAAGATATGACAGGGATTATAAAAATCCCGATGGTGCCGAATTCAAGAAGCTTAAATTTATCTAATTCAGTCGCAGTCATAGTCTATGAGGCCTGGAGGCAGCTGGGGTTTTCTGGGATATAGCCCTATTTCACCCCTGCATCTCCACCAGCCGGCTTTTGGTTCGCTTGAAAAGATTTATTAAAATTAAATGTTGATTTTAAAGGTTTTTTCATAAAAACTGGAAACTATGTTTACATGTTTATACTTTTGAATTACCCTACCTCTGTGTCAGGAAGAGGCTACGAAACTAAATGGAAAAACCACTTAAAAAACCAGATAGGGAATTATTTGAGCTTATTTCTGCCTCTATAAAAACTGGAAATTATGTTTTTCTAAAGCATGCAAAGAAGCGCTTAGAAGAAAGAGAGATTTTAGATATAGAAGTCTTGGATATTCTAGAAGGCAAACTAGGCAAAAAAACGAAAAGAAATAAAAGCAAAGATACCCATGAAGATGGCAGGCAAGATTGGAATTATTGTATAGAAGGGGAAGGCATTGATAGTGACAATATACGAATAATCATTTCTTTTACCGATGATCTAATGCCAATTATTACTGTGATTAGATTGAGCTAAAAAGGAGCCTAAAGATGGATAAAAAAATAAAAATCGTTGATGACTTTATTTATCAGGGACTCGGATTTCCGATAAAACTAGAAAAAGTTGAAATGGTAAAAATTGATGCAGAGTGGCATCCAAAAATTGATGTCAGAAAAGTGGCTGATCTTGCGATTAAAACACTGATTTCTCGTCATGAAAGACTAACCGGGAATCAAATTAAATTTATAAGATCCTATTTTTCGATGTCTTTGCGAGAGTTTGCTCAAGAAGTTGTTCATGAATCCCATACCGCGGTTGCTAAATGGGAAGCCTCTTTAGATGAAATCACAAAAATGGATATTAATATCGAGTTGATTCTCAGGCTGTATGTGATTGAGCACTTAGAGTCCAAAACGATTAAGCAACAAAGTAAATTTTATGCGAAATATTGTGAGCTGAAAAAGCTATGCCTCTCTGATCGCGAGCCAAGCCAGCTTAATTTAGGCGGCCTATTTGCTTGATCTCTCGCATGGAGTTACCCCTGCATCTCCACCAGCCGGCTTTTGGTTCGCTCGAAAATACTATCCAATCTGGTTCCCACATAAATTTTTGAGATAGGTTGATCTGCTGAAATAATTAATTTGATTTTTCGGTCATAGAGCTCGTCTATTAAACTCACAAACCTTCTCGCAAGATCATCTTTTTGATCATCCATTTGAACTAAATGACTGAGTAAAATATGGGTATAGCTATTAGACAGCGCTATATAATCTGGCGCCCCTCGGCCCTCACCACATAGAATTTTAAATTCAAACCAGATGACACGCTCAGACTTTGCGACACACAATAATTCTCGATCACAAATCGCGATGGTTGGGTTATTTATTTCTTGATTTTGCCCTTGCGTTAAATAATCAAACTGCGCCTGCATCCAGGATTGCTCATAAGATGCCTGGGGCAAATAGCCTGGAGATTGTGGGCATAAATATTTTTTAGATAAATCATGGGAAAGCCGATCTGGCTTAGATAAATGATTAATAAAATCTCGGTAATCTTTATTCGAATCGACTGAAATTATTTTTAAATTATTTTTTAAAATATTAATCCCTTCTAAAAATCGATCCCTCTGAATGCCCCCTAGATATAAATTATCTGGATGGGTATTAGACGTCGTGATTAAGACTATTTTATTTTTAAATAAAAACTTTAATAACTCACCCAGAATCATGGCATCCGCAATATCTTCCACCATGAATTCATCTAGGCAAATCACTTTAAATTCTTGGGCTAAATCTTGAGCAATGATTTCTAGAGGATCTTTCTTAGATTTTTTAAAATCATGCTCTGGATTATTTTTTAATTGATTTAATTTTTCATGAATCATGGCCATGAATCTATAAAAATGCAGACGTAACTTATTTTTAAAGGGCAAAGAATTAAAAAACACGTCCATTAAATAAGTCTTGCCTCGGCCCACCCCGCCGAACATATAAAGACCTAGGTGATTAGATTTTGATTTAAATAAACTAAATTTTTTAGGCTCTATAAGATCCAGATAAATCTGATTTAAATCTAAAACTGCCTGGGCCTGCGCAGGGTCTTTTAAAATAGATTTGTTATCTATGGCTTTTTGATATTGCTCTAAGGGGCTTAAGTTATTCAAATCACTCATCTTGAATTTAAAACTCCTGAACTTAAAACACCTGAATAATATTGAGTCAGCACTTGGTCTAATTTAATTAAACGCTGATGAAAAAAATGCCCCGTATTTTTAAATTTGATTAACGTACTTTGTGTATTTACCCCAGAGACAAAATTAAAAACATCCTGAATATTAACTACCTCATCTTGATCACCAATCAGACATAGCCAATTAGTGTGATCTGAATCTGGCGTATTTAATTTGGTGTAATCCCAGCGCGTGACAGCTGGCGCAATGGTTAATAACTGCTCTGGATAAAAGCCTAATAAATCTAATTGCCCTGCCAGCTTATAAGCAATATAAGACCCGAAAGAAAAACCACCCAGCCAAATATCATAATCAGGCTTAGATTTTTTTACCCAATTAATAATTTCTAATAGATCTTCTGATTCACCCGCTGTGTTTCCATAGTCACCTAAAGACTCGCCGACACCACGAAAATTAAATCTTAAGCCCAAGACTCCCAATTTGTTCATGGCTTTAATACTGGTCGTCACGACTTTGTTATCCATGGTTCCGCCTTCTAGGGGATTTGGGTGACACATAATAAAAATAATGGGCAAGTGTTTAATATTTTCTCTGGGGTAATCTAAAGCCAGCTCTAAAGGGATTTGATCACCTAAGGGCCCTGGAATTAAAAATCTGGAAGATTTTTCTGGGAAATTAAAATTTGAATTTAAATTTAGATCTAGAGGCATACGGTGTATTCACTATAAAAAATCAGATAAAAAAACAGATAACAATAAAATAAGCCCAAGCAGTCTTTTAATACCCAGCCGGGGCGTCAGCAAAATCATAGCACCCAGGGTGCTCAAAATAACTAAAATTAAAGGCGGTGTTCGAATTAAAATATGGGAATAGGGCAGATCAGAAAAAAATCCTAGAAATTTCCAGAGACATAAAATCAAAAAATTAATGATTAAAAATAAATCATGGGTGATTAAAATAATAAAGTTTGAAAAGTTTGAAAAATAAGAATTGGAAAAAAAATTCAAAATTAAAGTTAAAAAAACAGAAAATAATAACAAAGGCAAAATCATAAAAAATAAATACGGTATCGCTATAAAATTAGTGATTAACCCAATAGTCGAAAACTGGCCAAAACAATAAAGACTAATGGGCATCAAGCCAATAAAAATAAACCACTGGGGATAAAATAATTCATGCCATATTTTTTTGAATTTACTGAAGTGGTCTCGTTGATTTAAAGCATATTCTTGATACCCATAAATCAAAAAAAAGACGGCTGTGAAAGACAGCCACATCCCGGCGTCTAAGACAGACCAAGGATTAATTAAAATAATTAAAACAGCCGCAAGCACCCAAGAAAAATAAGAATTAAATTTTAGGCCTAATAATTTTCCAAAAATAAACACAGTCAGCATGATCAAGGCTCTTTGAGTAGGAATAGAAAAACCAGCCATCGCGCTGTAAATAAAACCGACAAGCCAAGAGAAAATTAAAGAAAGATTGGGGATCCATCCCAGCTCACAAATTTTTTTAGATCTAATAAAAAAATTCCAAGCTAGAAAAAATCCAATCAAAGTAACTAAAGCAATATGTAACCCCGCTATTGCAATCAGATGGTTCGTCCCTGTATTTCTTAAAACAGACCACTGGTCTTGTGTAATACCACTACGATCACCCAAGACTAAGGCCATCATGGTGGCTCGGCCATCTAGATTATAAATTTGATGCCAGAGCATGTTTCTTAAATGAGATCTTAGAAAATTAAGATCAGTAAGATCAGCCAGATCAGCTAAATAAAATAATTTTTTTAAATAAATTTTATGATTATTAAAATTATTTAAAACAACACAGGTACCAGAATATTGGTGTGAAATTAAATAAGACGCGTAATTAAAATCTTGGTTTTGTAAGTTTTTATTTTTGAGATTTTGTAATTTTTGTATGGTTTGCCAGGATTTTAATTTGAGTTTTAAAACCCACAAATCACCTGGCGTTAATTGGGGATAAAGGCCATACCAATGACAAGCTAATACCCCAATATTTGGACTGATGGTTTTAAAATCAAACTGAATCTGGTGATGGGGTTTAAAAATAGGTAAAGAATTTATTTTGCCCTGAATAATGGCCGTGTTATCTGGAAAATCTTTTTGAAAATCTGAAGTTAAATACGGCCAAAAAATCAAATAACCCATATTAAAAATTAAAGCGAATAAAATTAATACGCCCAGAGAATATAAAAAATAAGTCGAGAATTTTTTCATTTTTTAAATATAAAAAATTACGAGAAAAAATTCACCTGTGTTATTTAAAAAAGACCTGAAATTTTGAAAATCATTAAAAAACGCTTGTAAGCAAGCGCTAGATTCCAAATACTCTCGCCCCTCAAACTTTCAATCAGGAGTTAGTATATGAGGGAGTTTCAATAATGCAGGTCTACTTAAAATTAATATCTACCGGATCTGTTTTTAAAATAGATTTTCTAGAAGGTATAGAACCCACTGTTTGTAATTTAAAAAAATGTCTGGCACCCCACTTGGGCCTGACCAGTGTTACTGGCCTACTTGATTTTGATTTAAAAATTCTTGAGCACATTAAAATTAAATTTCATGCTCACGAGCTAGGAAACATTCACGCTATTCCAGAAAAATCAGAATCTCAGCCTTTAGAGCTTTTCGTCTCTTTCCCAGAAATACAACCAGCAAGAGATCGTTCAATGGCCCCTCCAAAAGCCCCTGAAATACAGTGGCATTATGAAGCACGAACCCAAGGGCGAACTTCCGCATGGAATGCTTATGAACCCATGACTCTTCGAGAGGATCAATTAGAAAAATTTTTAGATCAGCTGCTTTTAAAATCTGAAATACGTCCAGAGCCGCCAAGATATGTGACCTACCATATTCTTCAGGCTCGCTTTAATGGCCAAATATTAGGCCAGGCGGTTTTTCCCAGTAATTTATTCGAAACTTATCGCGCACACCCTTATCAACTCAGCGCTGGGAAACACACTGGGATTGATTTAAAAAATATTCATTGGGTCCCCAATCATTCTTTACTGGAACCCAGCACACACGCTCAATACTTTTCTTATGCTCAACAATGTTTTGATGTCTTTTCTCAAATCATGAATGCTATTTTTCCAGCTCTCAATCTTTTTCGAAGGACTTTACTAGAACAAGAATTGTATTTTTTTACGGCTTATTTAAATTCACTGAAAGAAAAAATAAGCCCAACTCGCCCCCCTCATAGGATTTCGACTACCTCTGCGCCAAGCCCATCAACGCCTTTACAAATGGCAAGAGATCCTAGCCCACTGAGCTCAGTTGCATTACCTCCCGCCACTAGTTTTTTTGGAAAACTCGGACTTTTATTTAGATCGGAATCGCCTAGAACGGGATCTCCTGTCTCTGGCTCACCAACTACTCAAAGAACTCCAGAAACACGCGCTCACACCATTGGATCAACTGCATCAACAGAATCAGGATCAAGTGAGTCAAGTACCAGTGGCCCGACTTAAATCAAAAATTTGAAAAACCCTACTCCCGCTGATGTTCCCAAGGCAGAGATCTATACGCGGGAGAATGTGAAATATTCACCATGGGATATTTAATAATTTCGAAAAATGGCGAGTAATCAAAATCTGCTGGGACATACAGCTTCACATTACGATGGGAAAAGGTCACTTGGGTTTTGTCTTCTCCATCTTTTTTAATATCAGGAAGTATTGGAAAACTGACTTTTTCAAACGCTTCTGCAATTAAAGACGAGCAGATTTCTTTCTTCGTGTCTGTTTTAGATTTAAATAAACTAGATCCCCAGTGCCTGGGAAATAAAGTCCAAGGAAATAATAATCTCGCCAAGTCAAAAATATGCCGGACATCATATTTTTTACCCAAGGCACTCACAGCATGGCTAATCACTAGTTGCGAGTCATGATGAGATAGGCCCTTCGGCCTGCAGATTCTTATATGCTGACCGTCATAAGCGCTGAGTTTAGAAACAGCAATGCCTCGACCTAAGACCCCTTCAATGACTAGTTGGCTGGTTTCAGAAACGTCTATTAAATGACTTTTAATCAGTCTTCTTAAAGACGGCGACTCTAAGTCATACAGTCTTCCAATATATAAAGCAGAGTGTGACCAAGGTGACATGGTCAAATGCTTGATGACAGAGCTGACTCTTGTATTCCCCTCAACCAGCAAAACATCGCCTAATCTCACCTCATGACGCAAGGCTTCAAAATCACAAAGAGGAATCCCCTCGCGGGACCGCTCGGTCATTAAAAAACGAATCATTCTTTGAGTAAATTTCCGATAGAGCCACATAAGATTTTCTTAGGCCCCCTGAAAAAAATTCAAATAATTTTTCATAGCCTCAACGGCACTCATGCCTCTCACTTCTGACCAGGCTTTGTATTTGGCTTTCCCAACCAGATCAAAACCAGTCGGTGCTTCGCCCTTCACATCACCTTCTGTGGCCTGTTTATACCAGGCATAGAGTTTTAATTTTTCAGTTTGCGTGGGCGTTTTACTCACTGATTTGTTTTTGACGCGTTCAAGCATCAGCTCAAAGTCTTGTTTTAATTTTTTTAAATCTTCCATTTTTATAAATCCTAAATTTTCTCAAAATCATTCACAGCTAATAAATTTTTTAATACTTCTGGATCTTGAGAGCCATAATTATTAATTAAATCTCCCAAAGACCCATTGCCCAAATAAGCCAGATCTTTAAATCTTTGCTTAAACAATTCACTCTCAATCATGGTCTTACTCACTAAGCCGGCAAGCTTATCAGAAGGTTTTGAAAATATTCGTCCCCAGAAAAAACTGCGCCGTCTTAGCCAATAGCCCAGAAATTTATTCGGGAAATTTCGGTAAAAATCATAGAGCACTTCTTGGGCTTCAAATAAAAAATACTGAGCAAGATATTTAATCACTGGCAGATCTGCCAGTTTTTGCTCTGGAGAGCTGGATTCATAGAGTTTTAAAACACTGGTGATTAAATATAAGTAGCTTAAGACATCCCCTAATCTGGCTGAGAGTTTTTCTCGTCTTTTTAATTGCCCACCTAAAGTTAATAAAGCGATATCTGACGCCAGCGCCAGTGCCGTGCTTAATCTAGATAAATTTTGATAAGTTCTTTTTAAATTTAAATCTTCACTACTGACTTTAATTAAAAATCCAGCCGTCAGCCCCTGCCCAATAGCTCTCGCCATATGCCCTAAGACACCGCCTGCAAATTTATAAACAACTTTGCCAAAATCTTTCTGATTATTATTAGACAGGCTTTCAAATAATTTTAATAAATGCGCATGGCATCGAACCGACCCCTGCCCAAAGATCATTAAGTTTCTAGTTAATATATTCGCCCCTTCGACCGTAATACTAATAGGAATGCCTTGATAAGCTCGAGCCAGATAATTATTGGGCCCGAGAATAATTCCCTTGCCGCCATGAATATCCATCGCATGGTTTACTATTTTTCTGGATAGCTCCGTCATGTGATATTTCGCAATCGCTGAAGCGACAGAGGGTTTAATCCCCGTATCAACAGCCGTCAGCGTCATCTTTCTCATCGCTTCAATGGCATAAGCAAAACCAGCTATTTCAGCTAATTTTTCTTGAATCCCTTCGAATTTATAAATCGGTAATTTAAATTGCACCCTGGCCTGGGCATAGCTACTACAAGCTAAAACACAGAGGGCTCCAGACGCCGCAGAGACTGCAGGTAGTGAGAGAGACCGACCAATAGATAAGCATTCCATGAGCATTTTCCAGCCCTGACCTGCCATTTTTTCCCCACCGATAATAAAACTTAAGGGAATAAAGCCATTTGTTATTTCTATCGGTCCATTCATAAAGGGAATATTCAAAGCGTAATGCCGTGTCCCAATTTTTAAATGATTTTTTAAGCCTTCTGAATTTCTAGAGAGCAAAGCCAAAGTAATACCCAGCTCTTCTTTAAAATCTTCTGGATTTTTATTTAATAAATTACTGGGATCTCTTAATTTAAAAGCCAGGCCAATTAAAGTCGCGATGGGTGCCAAAGTGATATAGCGCTTTTTTGCATTTAATTTTATGCCCAAGACCTCTTGGCCTTCCCAAACCCCCTTGCAAATAACACCCTCATCAATCATGGCGCCAGCGTCAGATCCTGCTTGCAAAGAGGTCAGACCAAAACAGGGAACCTCTTCGCCTTTGGCTAATCTTGGTAAGTAATAATTTTTCTGATCGGGAGTACCATAGTGATATAAAAGCTCAGCCGGCCCCAGAGAATTAGGGACCATGACTGTGACAGCCGCGGTTAAACTTTTAGTTGCTATTTTCATGACAATGGCCGAATGCGCCGCCGCTGAGAAACCCTTGCCGCCATACTGCTTGGCTATCACTAAGCCAAAAAAGCCTTTAGCTTTTATAAAACTCCAAACTTCTGGACTTAAATCTTTTAATTCTTGGGTGATCTCCCAGTCATTAATTAATGCACACAATGCTTCAGTCTCATGATTTAAAAAATCTTGTTCTTCTTGAGTTAATTCTGAAAAGCTTAAATCTTTTATTTTTTTCCAATTGGGTTTTCCAGAAAATAATTCTTTTTCAATCCAAGTTTCCCCCGCTTCAATAGCTATTTTTTCAGTCAGGCTCATGCTGGGCATTTTGGATTTGGCGATTTTATATAAAACACTCGTTAACATTCTTTTTTATTCCTATTTTTTAATTCTCAAGTCCTTCGCCCCTCTCCCACACGTGGGAGAGGGGTTGGGGGAGAGGGCTAAGTCTTTAAGCCTCTCAATTCTCTGTGCAATATTTTCCCCACATTGCTCTTAGGCAAACTCTCATAAAATTCTATTATTTTTGGTGATTTATAAGCGGCTAGATGATCATGGCAATAATTTTTAATCTCTTCTTTGCTTAAATTAAAACCAGGCTTTAAGACCACACAGGCTTTGACTTCTTCCCCATGAATCTCATCCGGCACGCCAATCACACCGACTTCTTTCACGCCGTCTAATTCACTAATAATCGCCTCGACCTCACCCGGACTGACATTAAAACCAGAGACAATAATAATATCTTTCTTGCGATCAATAATTTTGACTTTGCCATGAGGGTCTATCAGCGCAATATCCCCTGTTTTTAACCAGCCATCTGCGTTGAGTGTTTTTGCAGTCGCTTCCGGATTTTTAAAATAGCCTTGCATCACCTGCGGCCCACGGACCCAGAGCTCTCCCGACTCACCCTGATTTAATTTCTCGCCCTCGTCATTAAATATACCTACTTCTGTCGAAGAGATTGGGTAGCCGACAGTTCCATCAAATTCACCGTCGACTAAATTAATACAAACCGCTGGAGACGCTTCGGTTAAACCATAAGCCTGACAAATATCAATACCAGTCACTTCTTTCCATTGTTTGGCCACAGAAGGCACCACGCTCATGCCACCGCCTAACACTAATTTTAAATGCGAAAAATCTAGATTTTTAAATTCTGGAGAATTAACTAACGCATTAAATAAAGTATTAACGCCTGTTAGTCCCATAAATTGCTTATTTTTTAAAACTTTTATAAAGCTCTTTATGTCTTTGGGATTGGGAATTAATAAATTATCCGCGCCCAAATAAATAAATAAGAGACAGTTCGCCGTCAAAGAAAAAATATGATAAAGCGGCAGAGGGCTCACCACACAATCTTGAGGCGTAAATAAATGCCCAACCCAGGCGCTGGCTTGGGCTAAGTTATACAAAATATTACTGTGGGTTAACATGGCCGCTTTCGGCATCCCTGTTGTCCCTGCTGTGTATTGCAAGAAGGCCAAATCTTCTGGCTTGGATTTTATAATTTTTAAATTAATTTTTTTCGCAGCGCCTAGTTTTAAAGCCGTTTTATATCTTAAAACCCCTTCAAAATTTTCCAGGTGCCATTTGGGAATTATTTTTTTAATAAATCTCAGATAAAAATTAATGCTATTACCCTTCACTCGATCTAAGAAATTTTTATCAAACATATCGCCAATAGAAGTCAAAATAACTTTCTCTAGCTTTGTCTCATTAATAATTAACTCTAATTCATGGATAAAATTTTCTAGGACAATCACAACTTTGGCATCTGAATAAGACAGCTCGTGCGAAATAGCCGCTGCTTTATCTAGGGGGTTTAAATTAACCACACGGGCCCCGGCTAAAAAAGCGCCAAATAGAACAATCGGATATTGCAAAATATTGGGCAGCATGATGGCCACACAGTCTTGGGGTTTTATATTGCAATCAGCTTGAAGAAAGCTCGCAAAATTTTTAGCTAAAATCCCTAGTTTTTCAAAGCTTATTTCTTCACCCATACACGTAAAAGCAGTGTGAGCTTTATATCTTTCTACCGAATCTAAAAATAAATCCGCCAAATTATCAAAAGGCCGCGTCACATGGGTAGGGACATACGCAGGAACTCCAGAACAAGAAGAATCATTCATGAAAAAACTTAAAACCTCTGGCTCAAAATTTAAAAGAGCGGCAGTATATATCAAGCTTTTAAATCGACGGTTTTTTATTTTAATTTTTATTTTTATTTTGGATCCCTCATGACTTCACCCACTATTTCTTCCCCTATTTTTCCCCCTATTTATATAGCCATCCAGGGCATCCCTGGGTCTTATTCTGAACAGGCTGCCAGATCTTATTTTTCAAGATTTTTAAATTTAAAAATTAATTTTATTTATACCCAGAGCTTTCCAGATTTAATCCAGGCACTAGACCCAGATTTCGTCCCTCCCCTCGTGGGAGAGACAGGCCTGAAGGTGAAACCAAAGGCCAGAGAGGGGGCTGACCCCATCTTCGGCGTCATCCCCATTGAAAACAGTACCACGGGCTTCGTGACCCCCGCCCAAGAAGTTTTAAATCAAAATTTAAATAAACTAAAACTATTAGATCAAATTATTTGTCCCATTCAGCATGCGCTCTTAGCTCATCCAGATATTCAAAATATGAATCAAATTAAAACAGCCATTTCACACCCGCAGGCCCTAGCCCAGTGCGCGAATTTTTTAAAATCTAGAAATATTATCCCCCAAGAATTTTTTGATACGGCTGGCGCCGCTCAAGCGCTCTCACAAACTTATCAAAATGACACCGCCGCTATTGCCAGTATTATTTGCGCTGAAATTTATGGCTTAAAAATTCTTGAAGAAAATATTCAGGATTTAAAAAATAACCAAACCAGATTTTTAATCATTACCCCACTAAAAAATAATATAAATAATTACTTAGAAAAACATTCTGAGATTTTAAACTTAACTCAAAAATCCATTTTAAATTCAGCAGAGTTCATTAATACTCGCGCTTTTTTAAACCAGTAAATTTATAAAAATGCGAGGTCTGTATGTCAGGTTCTGATAGCGATAATTCCGAGGTTTCTTTTAACTCTGATCAGGATGCCCCTCACACCAAAACCGCTGAGACTTCTGAAGGTCAATATCAATTTGATTCAAGCCGCTGTAAAGAATCAGCAAAATCCATGCTTCTATGTCTATGTCCTGAATTTATTGCAGGCCAACAGATTTATATTTTCTTAGCCGGTTTTGCCACAACTGCGCTTTATGCAGGTCTCGCTTTTGGCGCGCCTAGCAGCTCAACAACTTTTATTAATCTTCTAGGAACTGCTGCTAATTTTTTATTACTAGGGTCTTTTGTCGGTCTCGCAAAAGCGGACAAACTTGGGCATGACGCAATGGATTGGCCAGCAAGCTCTAAGTGCACTAAATCAATTGCGGATTCCATGAGTAGCTGCATTGGCAGCGTACAAGCCATTCAAAATAACCCCTGGAAATTATTTTCCTGGGGCTTAATCACCACAGCTGCTCATTTTACGTGCGCTTGGTTTATCCCTGCCATGCCCTTTATTTTGACCAATATTATTGGAACGGCCAGTGCTGTAATTTCAAGCACTGCTTTTTTAGGCGCGAGAAAATCGGCGATGCCTGGGGTGAATCTGGTCCGTGGCACTGCACCGTTTATTCATGACTAAATTTCAAAATCTCTGGCGTGATTCCATCAGATTGAATACTGGCGTAGGGGCGAATCTTGCATTCGCCCTGCGTTCAGAGGCATTGATCCTGGACTCGCCCTGCCGAAAAAAGAGCATTGCTTACGCAAGACTCAAAGAACAAGCGCCACTGGAACTAATGGTCAACTGGTAAGCCTGGCTTGAATTGAGCGTATAGGTATAGTTTGTTGAATCATAAGTTGCACCGGCAGCATTGTTTGGAGGACAGCTCAAAAAGTGTGTTACAGAACTGTAACTCGTTGTACTACTAAAATTAGCGGAGCTTGAAAAATAGACCGTAAAATTAGGATTCCCAGGCTGCGGAATCCCTTGGCCGCCCACACACGTATCAATATATTCTTCAGTTGTATTTGCAGGGACTTCGCAAGCATTGGTTCCCCAAGGCGTCGTTGTTAATGACCCCTGAACAAAAACATACAAGGGTGAACTCGGCTGATTATTAATGACCGTCAAAGAAAAACCTGTTGATCCACCGCCACCGCCTGAATCTTTAGGATAAGAAAAACTTTCTGAAATATTTCTACTAGCTGTCGTATTTAAACTAAAAGTCCCGCCGACAATGGGTAGATAGGTATGCCCTAAGCTGGTACTGCCTAAAGTGGCTGAAGTCTGCGAGGGAAGTTCTGAGACATATTGAGTAATCGGCGTATCAGCCATAGAAAAACCCGGTAAGGCACAAAGAGAAAATACAATATTGAATAAAAAGGTGGAGGGGCGAACCTTGTGTTCGTCCATTGATAATTTCAAAGTATCTTTCATACACAACTCCCAAAAAAATTATTCCAGATTCGGTAAGACTTCTAATAAAGCGCGGTCCATCTTAGCTAATCTTCTTTGAATTTCTTCCCGACTTAACAAACCTGTTTTTGCATCAGGGTAACCTACGACTGAAGCGCTATTAATCACACCAAATCTCACAGCTTCTTCCAGATCAGAGCCACTTAAATAAGCGCCAACAAAACTAGAGCCAAAGGCATCTCCAGCCCCCAAAGTATTCACTACAGAAACTTTGAGCGCATGATGAAACAATAATTTAGCCCCTTCACACACATAGACCCCTTTAGAGCCATTGGTCACCACGACTATTTTTGGACCTTCTGACTGGACCTTCTTAAAAAATTCTCTTAAAGAAAAAGCAGATTGAGTTTGGTTTAATAACAGCTCATGGGCGGGCTGAGTATCTAAACTTTTATCTAAAACACTTTGCTCTTCTTGCACTAAAGAGCTCATTAAGAGCTGCGCTTCTTCATAATTTAAGATCAATATCTCTATCCCAAATAAACTTTCTTTTAAAAATCCAGAGCCCCGTTTTAATTGTGAGCTTCCTGGGTTAATTGCCACTAGTGCCCCATGATTTTTAGCAAGCTTGACTATTTCTGGTAAGTGCGCCGCAGAGGCCTTAGACAGTGACGTAATATATAAAAAATCAGCATCCAAAATAGCCTTCTCTGGAAGTTCTTCGGCTAATAAAGTCGAATTCGCGCCTCGATATGCAAAGATTGTCCGATCACCACTTAAAGACGGGACAACGAAAGAACTGGCGGTTCCAATATGGTCTACCCGACAAATATAATGAGGCTTCAAGCCATAGGACTCTAATTCTTTGAGAATAAATTCCCCAGCAGGGTCCTTGCCAATTTTGCAAAATAACTCCGCATTCAAACCTAGTTGTCTAAAAGCCACAGCAGCATTCGTTGCTCCGCCACCACTAAAAGCCTGATGCTCAGTGACTTCGATTTTTTTACCTTCGGATAATAATAAATAAGATTCTTCAGAGTTATTTTTCTGATGAACTAAAGTTTCCATGTCTTCATATTTAATAATCGTATCTAAAGTCGCCCCACCAATGGCCAAAACTTTATTTAAAGCTTTAGATAAATTTTTATTTAAATTTTGATTCATACACATCCTATTTATTTTAAATTTTTATTTTTTATTTTTTAACACCAGTTTTTCAATAGTATTTTTTATAATTTTTAAGCCAGCGTTTTCAGAAAGCGAGAGTATAGACTCAGGATGAAACTGCACCGCCATCAGGGGTAAAGTTCGATGCCGAATGGCCATAATATCCCCTTGCTCATTCTCAGCGAGAACTTCTAAACAATCTGGGAAAAAATCTTTATCCGCAATAATCGAATGATAAGCACCGACGGGAATATCTTGGCTTAGGCCTTGCATTAAATATTGATTGGTATGCTTTAACTTCCAGGTTTTTCCATGTCTAGGCTTTTCTAAATATTTTAATTTTCCACCAAAAGCTTCGACCATGCCTTGCAGGCCCAAACACACGCCAAACTGGGGAATTTCTGGATGAGTCTTGGCACAATTTAAAATAGTCTCAGGCACTTTAAACTCAGAAGGTGTGCCAGGTCCTGGCGAGTGAATAATCAAATCAGGCTGTGCTTCTAAGATTTTTTCGAGAGACACGCCGGCTCTATAAGTCAAAACCTCCATGCCTAACAATCTAAAATATCCAGCGAGGGTGTGCACAAAAGAATCCTGGTTATCAATCATGACTGCTTTATAGCCCAGCCCTATTTTATGTTTTTTCAAGCTTTCTAATTCACTGATTTTGTGAGCCGAGCTTAAACCTAAAGCATGATAAAAAGGCGCAGATTTTGTTTTCGTTTCTTCCATTTCTTCAGAAGACACTGAATCCCAAACTAAGCTTGCACCCGCCCTATAAAAAGCTTTGCAATTATTTTTATTTTCTTGATTTTTATCTTGGACAAAATTGACGGTTCTAATGGTAATCGCTGTATTAACATCCCCATTCAAAGCCAAATAACCCACGGCCCCGCCGTACCAGTGCCTAGACATTCCTTCCATATTTTCTATGAGTTGCACTGCGTTTTTTTTCGGCGCGCCCGTCAGAGTCACGGCCCAAAGATGGCTTAACAAGCCGTCTATACCATCAAATTCTGGTCTTAAAATGCCCTCGACATGATCGACCGTATGAAACAAATTCGAATATTTTTCTATCGATCTTCGAGAGATTAAATTAATACTTTCAGGCTCACAGATTCTCGACTTATCATTGCGATCAACATCCGTACACATGGTTAGCTCAACATGGTCTTTTTCAGAGTTTAATAAAGCCCTGATTTGAACCTCATCTTCCATCGCGTTTTGACCGCGCTTTACCGTCCCAGAGATTGGACAAGATTCAATTCTGAATTTTCCTAAATTATTTTGGGACACTCGCACAAACATCTCTGGCGATGTGCCTATTAATTGCTCATCTCCAAACTGACAAAATAGCTCGTAGGGGCTTGGATTGCGGGCTTTCATGCGTTTAAAAACATCTGAGAAACTTTCTGCTTTTTCTGATTTATTTTTAAAATTATTCCCAGAACAATCTGCCTCAAAACCTCTGGATAAAACTAACTCAAATATTTCCCCACGCTTCATATAGTTTTTGGCTTCATGAACTAATTGCTCATAATCTTGATCTGAAGTTTGCGCTGTAATTTTTATATTGTTTAAATTTAAATTTATTTTTTCTAATTCTTTAAAATTTTTATTAGAAATATTTTTTAAATTTATTTTATTTAAATCTTGATCTTCAAAACTTATCTCTAATAAATATTGACAAGCCCGCTCCAGTCTTTTATTGATCACAAAAACTTCGTCGGGAAAATAAAAGTGAAATAATTTGGGCTCTCTTAACCCTACCGCCTGATTAGATAAGACAATCGGATCAAATTCGAAAATGAGCTCATAACCTAGAGCCCCATAAAATCCAAAAAAATCTAAAAAATTATTAGATTTATTATTTAAATTGTTTTTAAAAAATTTTTTTATATTTTTTATTAAAAATCTAACAGGGGTCATGACAGACGGCTGTAAAGAGCGCTCTTCTTCTGAGAAAAATTTTTGATTATTTTTGATAATTTCTAGTTCGAAATTATTTTTAGAATTTTTATTAATTTTTATATTTTCTAAATTTTTTAAAATTTCTAGAAAAAAATCAATTAAAAATTCGCCCCTGGGATTTAAGGCATTGAAAATTATTTTTCCGGCATAGCCAATAATTTCTAAAGGCGGATTAATAAAACCCAAGTCAAATTGCGTATATCGCCCGGGATACTCAACACCTGAAGATAAATACACGCCGCGTTGGGTGTTTAATTGGTCTATTAAAGATTCAACCTGAGAGAAATTATTTAAAACAACACATTCTGTTTGAATCTGATAGCTCAAGATAATTTTCTCCAGAAATTAAAAGGGACGAATACAAGATTCGCCCCTACACCCTATGTCTTTCGCCTCTCCCCTCGCGGGAGAGACAGGACTGAAGACGGCACGTCTTCAGGACAGAGAGGGGGCGTGGTTTATTTATTTCACCAAAACCTTAACAACCGTTGGTTTTAAGGGCACCGCCGCAACGGCTTCAACACGTCTGTTTTCAGCCTGACCCTCGGCTGTTTTATTAGATGCAACGGGGTTATTCCAACTCCAACCTTTGGTACTTAAACGCTGTGGGTCTAAATTAAAACGACCGACTAAATATTGCTTCACAGATTCAGCACGTCTATTCGATAAATTTAAGTTATGGGTATAAGTCCCTGTATTACTGGTGTAGCCATTAATAGTAAGTTTGATTGCTGGATAAGACTGTAAAAATTGCCCCAGATTATCTAATTCAGGCTCATAGGCACCCAAGATAACTGCTTTATCATTCGCATATTTAACATCTAGATTCATGCTCATTTGATTACCATTTAAGCTAATACAGCCCGTCTGTGCAGGGGTCTTACAGGGCGGAAACCCTGCAGGCAGAATATATCTAGACTCTTCTCTAAATTGCTGAGCGGGCGTTTCTTGTACTGGAGCAGGTTTAGACACCACTGGCATAGGAACCGCGTGAACCACATCTCCATTACCAAAATAGAAATCCACAGCGCCATACAATAAATCATCGTTATACCCATGGCCGCCTACTTGAATCAAATGTCGGTAATTTCCAGAGAAGCTGAAATTATTGGCTGGGAAAACCTCAATGCCGCCTCCAAAATCAACCGCTGCTTTAGTTTGCGTGACTTTAAGATCACCGAGACCTAAAGCAAAATAAGGCGTGACTCGCGCATGTGTTGGCAGCGCAAACAAGCCGTCTAAATTTACAAAATAGGAATTATTAGATTGCCCAGACGTATTACTATTGGGCTTAAAATAGATCCCAGATAATTCTGCGCCCCAGAGATTATTAAAATAATAACCTGCTTGTATTCCACCGGTCATCGCCGTATTCAAATCTCTCGATTCAGCAGGGCTGTAATAACCAAAAGTTGGCCCGACAAACCAACTGCCACCACGGTCAACATCTAAAGCTTGAACCTGTCCAATACTCAAAGAGACACAAGAAAAAAAACTCAAAGCTAATAAAATACTAGAAGATAAACTGGATCTAGAACTTGCTATTTTTTTCATCAACAAAACCCCAAAAAATTAAAAATAAAAATCAAGAAACCAAAAATAAAAAGCGCGAGAGTATACAAGTCATTTTAAAATTTGCGTGACCCAATCATCCACGATTGTCATTCCCGCGAAGGCGGGAATGACAGAATCAATTCCCTACTGTGCCCGATTAAAACTCAGCATGATTTCATCACGAGCATCCTGGGCAGACCCCCAGCCTTCGATCTTAACCCACTTGCCTTTCTCTAAATCTTTATAGTGCGAGAAAAAATGTTCTATTTGTTTAATTAACAAAGCAGGCAAATCTTTAATCTCTTTCACTTCATGATAAAGCTGGCAAAGTTTATCCACGGGGACGGCTAAGATTTTCGCATCAAACCCAGATTCATCGGACATTTTTAAAACACCAATCGGACGCGCACGAATCATGCAGCCATGTCTTAAAGGTACGGGCGTAATCACTAAAACATCCACGGGATCGCCATCCAACGATAAAGTTTTTGGCACAAAGCCATAGTTCGCTGGGTATTGCATACAAGTCCCCATAAAACGATCAACGACTAATAAGCCATTGTCTTTATCAAATTCATATTTAACAGGCTCGCTCATCGCAGGGATTTCAATAATGACGTTGATATCATTGGGCAGATCTTTGCCAGCAGAGAGATTTAATAGGCTCATTTGATTTCTTACCTTTATATCTATTTATATTAAAAATTGTGGGGGGGCGAATCTTGTATTCGTCCCGAGCCAGAGAGAGACAATAAATCTAATCCAAAAACTTATTCCACTCAGCAATTCTAGAACTCATATTTTTTAAACACGCTTCGACTTCTGGCGAGTGTATTAAAACTATTTCTTTAATTTTATCGCCCTGAGCAATGCTATCGACAACGGTCTGATCTTTAGCGCTTAAGACTTCTCCAAACACCGTATGTTTACCATCTAAATGCGGCGTTGGTACATGAGTTATAAAAAACTGCGAGCCATTGGTTCCGGGACCTGCATTCGCCATGGATAAAACCCCAGGTTTGTTATGCTTTAAGCCTGTTTTGACTTCATCTTCAAATTTATACCCAGGACCGCCCATGCCCGACCCATGAGGGCACCCGCCCTGAATCATGAAGCCTTTGATGACCCTATGAAATTTTAATCCTTCATAAAAACCATGCTGAATTAAATTAATAAAACTCGCGCAAGTAATCGGCGCTTCTTTTAAAAATAATCTGACATGAATATCGCCTTTATCGGTCTTAAAAATAATTGTTTCTTGAGTTGCTGACATCGGATTCCCCTTGATTAAAAAAGCGCGTACTCTACGCGATTTTTAAAGATGACTCTAGATAGAAATTAATTAATTTATGAACCAAAAAAACATATTAATCCTGGATACCTCGACGGATGCCTGTACCCTCGCTCTTTTGGCCCATGGGGAAATTTTTACTTTCCATGAGCTAGGCAAATTAAGACATAACCAGTTATTAATTCCAGGGATCCAAGAGCTATTAAACCAGGCCCAAATCAAACCCACTGATCTGCAAGAAATTTATTTTGGCCATGGCCCAGGAAGTTTTACCGGAACAAGAATTAGTGCAGCGCTCGCAATGGGTCTAGCAATGGGCGCCAATATCAAACCCCAGTCACTTTCTAGCTTTGAATTATTAGCCCAGGGAATTTATAACAATTTTGGTTTTTCTCATGTTTTAATTTTACAAGACGCACAGAAAAATCAGGCGTATTTAGCCGGCTACGAGTTTATTAACCATGAAATAAACACTCTAATTTCACCCTGCTTAATCAATCCAGCGCAAATCTTAGAAAAACTCAGCCCTCATGACATCGTCTCTCCCCAGGTAGACCGTGTAGGGGCGGACCTGCGTGTCCGCCCTGCCGGCGAAGACAGAGAGGGGGATAAATTTCTAGACCTACCCTGGTCTGGAACTGGGAACGCTTGGTTTCTATTACAAGATAAATTACAAAATATCCTGCCCGACATTAAGAATCTTACTTTTAATCCTCAGGCCGAAAACTGGCAGCCCAGAGCTGAAGATGGTTTTGAATTAATTATTCAAAGTAAAATTTACCCGCCTGAAATTAATTATTTAAGAGAAGCGTCGGATTGGCTGATTTCAAAAATTTAAATTTTATTTTTCTGATGCGCCTCAGCAATCCCCTCTGGAAACTCTTCCGCCAAAGAATCTAATCTTGTTCTTAATTTTTGACCGGCTTTGAAAGTGACTACACGACGTGGAGCAATCTCAACTTCTTCACCCGTCTTAGGATTACGACCTGGTCTTGATTTTTTATCTTTTAGTTCAAAATTACCAAAGCCAGAAATTTTTAACTCATTGCCGTTTTCTAAATTTAATCTTAATTGCTCAAAAAAATCATCGACCATCTCTTTGGCTTCATTCTGTTGCATATCCGCTTCACGAGACAAAGTCACAGCAATATCCGCTTTAGTCAGTGCCATTTTTTCTTCTCCCTCAAAATCAAATTAAGCTCTCAACTCAGCAGAAAACGCCTGTGAGATGGCTTGAATCACTTCAGAAATAATCCCCTGAATTTCAGGGTCGCTAAGGGTGTGCGACAAAGCCTGTAAAATCAAGTTTAAGGCAAGGCTTTTTTTGCCCTCTGGGATGTGCTCACCTTGATAGACATCGAAGACATGCACTGATTTTATAAATTCACCGCCGGTTTTTTTAATTAAATTAACTAAATCTCCCGCTTGAATATTTTTATCAAGAACCAAAGCTAAATCTCTCGAAATAGACGGGTATTTAGAAATAGGCTGAACGGCGGGGATTTTAATTTCTCTGGCACATTCAAAATCTAATTCAAAAATATAAAGCGGGACTCGTGAGTCCAAAAGCTTTTGAACGCGCGGGTGCACTTGACCGATATAGCCTAAATATTGTCCATTTTTAAAAATCTTGGCAGATCGCCCAGGATGTAAAAAATCCAGATTTTCTAGATCTAAATTTTTAAACACTAATCCAGAACTTAATCCAGAAAAAATACTTTCGAGATCATTTTTTAAATCATAAAAATCAAAACTCTCATGATCATGAGGATTGTTTTCATATCTTTTACCCGCGACCAATCCCGCTATTTTCTCAAGCTCTTGATCTTGTATAAACACCCGACCTTGTTCGAATAATTTCACGCGCTCTGCTTGTCTTAATAAATTATGCATGGCGGATTTTAATAAGCCTGGAATTAAACTCACTCGCATTAAGCTCAAATCTTCAGAAATAGGATTCTCAACAAAATTTAAAATATTTTTTTTATTTAAATTTTCAAGATCCCCAAATATTAAGTTATAAAATTTAGGATCTATAAAACTATAGTTAATACATTCATGGTACCCGCGGCTCACAAAATAATTTTTAATTTGATCTATAGCTCTTAAATTTTCATGAGATTTAATGGGCTTGATAAAACTCTCTGGCAAGCTGGGATTTAAATTATCTAAGCCGTAAATTCTCGCAATTTCTTCGATCAGATCTTCTTCAATATTTAAATCAAATCGATAAGAAGGCCCCTGAACTATAAAAACATCTGAACCAGTCTCTTCACTTATTATTCTTGGCTCTATCTCTATGGTGCAAGACAATTTTTCTAGTATTTTTTTAACATCTTGACTGGCTATTTCTAAACCTAAAATTTTCCAGATTCTTGACAGTCTTAATCTAATTTTTGGCGCCACTCTTAAATAATTGTTATCCAGACTGTTTTTTATAAGCCCCAACTCGCCACCGCAGATTTTTAAAATTAAATCACTGGCTAAATCCATAGCCAACTCTGGCAAGCTAGGATCCACACCGCGTTCGAACCTATACGACGCATCTGTATTTAAACCCAGCGCTCTTGCCTCACCAGAGATAGCTTGTATAGAAAAATGCGCGGATTCTAAAAATAGTTTTTGAGTTTGATCAGTCACTGAGCTATTTAATCCGCCCATGATTCCCGCCAAAGCCACAGGTTCGCCCTGGATACACAAATCTCCAGAGCAAACTTTAGAAACGCCCGAATCATTTCCTGAATTATTTCCAGCCGCAATAACCAATTGGCCCTTTAAATTAATTTCCTGCTTGTCCAATAAGACTAATTTTTCACCTGGCTGCGATCTTCTAATAACAATATCTTTTCCGCAGGTTTCTAAAAAATCTAAATCAAACGCATGCATGGGCTGACCTAAAGTCAGCATCACATAATTAGTAATGTCTACAGCGGGGTGAATACATCTCTGCCCTGCTCTATTTAAAAAACTCTCCATCCATAAAGGCGTCTTAGCCTGAGGATTTATATTCTTAATCACTCGGCCTAGATATTTAGGACAGTCAGAAAAATTTTCTATTTTGATATTTAAAAAATCAGGGATATTTTCTTTTATTTTCTTAATTTCTGGAAATTGCAGAGGATGATCCGTCACCGCCGCCAACTCTCTGGCAATTCCCAATACACTCGCACAATCACCTCTATTGGGCGTGATATCGACTTCAAGAGTCACATCTTCGAGTTTTAAAAAATCTCTAATAGATACACCCAAATAATCTTTCGCGCTTTCATCTAATTCTAAAATTCCCTCAGAGCTCTCTGCCAAACCTAATTCGGATTTCGAACAGAGCATTCCAAAAGATTCAACACCGCGTAACTTCGCTTCTTTGATTTTAAAATCTTTAGGCAAGACAGCGCCGACCTGGGCAACGGCCACATAAAGCCCTACTCTGGCATTTTTAGCGCCACAGACGATTTGTAAAAAATCAGCGGGATTAGAATTATTCTTGCCAGAATTTACTTTGCACACTTGCAATTTATCAGCATCTGGATGTCGTTCAGCCGCTTCTATTTTTCCAATCACAACACCAGAAAATTCAGGCGCTACTGGGGCAATACCCTCGAGCTCTAAACCGGCCATGGTTAACTTATGGCCAATTTCTTCTGGACTTAGGTCACAGGGAATTAAATCTTTTAAATGCTGGAGTGAGCATTTCATGGGTGAGATCCTTCTAAAAATATACCCCACTCTCTGCCCCTCGATTTCATCTTCGGGCCTGTCTCTCCCAAGGAGGGGAGAGACGAAAAGCAGGTTTCGAAAATTTAAAAATTAAAAATTTTAAAATCTAAAACTGACTCAGAAATCTCTGATCATTTTCAAAAAACGTTCTCAAATCATCCGCGCTATATCTCAGCATGGTTAATCTTTCGACGCCCAAACCAAAGGCAAAGCCTTGATAAACTTCTGGGTCAATATTCACGGATCTTAAAACATTCGGATGCACCATTCCGCAGCCTAGAATTTCTAACCAGCCGGTCATCGAACAAATACGACAGCCCTTTCCAGAACACTTCACACAAGCAATATCGACTTCAGCAGAAGGTTCTGTGAATGGAAAATAACTGGGTCTAAATTGGGTCTTCACTTCGGTTTCAAAGAAATAAGATAAAAAGCTAGTCAATACCCCTTTAAGATCTCTAAAACTTACTTTTTCATCGACCCATAAACCTTCAACTTGATGAAACATCGGGGTGTGAGTCAAATCAGAATCACAGCGATAAACTCGACCAGGCGCAATAATTTTTATAGGGGGCTTATTATTTTCTAAAGTTCGAATTTGAACCCCAGACGTATGCGTTCTGAGCAACCTATCTCCCGCAAAATAGAACGTGTCATGGGATGCGCGCGCAGGATGATTTTTGGGGATATTTAACGCATCAAAATTATGAAAATTATCTTCAATCTCAGGCCCCGTTGCTAATTCAAAGCCCATAGTTTTGATAAAAAATTCTTCGATCCGATTTAAACTTTTAGTCACCGGATGCAAGCTACCTAGATTCACACCACGGCCTGGCAAAGTGATATCAATAGATTGTTTAGATAACTCTGCTGCTTCTTTAATTTGTGCGAGTTTATTTTGTTTTTCTGCCAGCAAATTCTGCAAATGCGCCTTAACTAGATTCACTTCAGCGCCAAATTTTGGCTTTTCTTCAGGGCTTAAACTTCCTAAAGTTTTTAAAATATCGGTCAGCTCACCTTTTTTACCTAGAAGTTCTACTCTGAGATTTTCCAGGTCTTCTAAATTTTCTATTTTAGAAATTAACGCTTCTGATTTATTTTTTATATTTAATAAATTCTGAGCAGGGGAAAGATTTTCCATAAAAACAAATATCCCTTAAATAAAAAATCCCCGCCTAACGCAGGGATTTAATAGAAGCATGGATCCCGGCCTGCGCCGGGATGACGCCGATACTTAAGCGGCCTTAGATTTTTTATCTAAAGCTGCACGAGCGGCCTTAGCAACCATTTCAAAAGCGGCCTTATCATTCACAGCCATTTCAGCTAAAACTTTGCGATCTAATTGAATATTCGCAAGCTTCAAACCATGAATAAATTGGCTATAGGTCAGATCATGTAAATGCGCTGCGGCATTGATACGCACAATCCATAAAGCACGGAACTGACGTTTTTTCTGACGACGGTCACGATAGGCATATTGACCGGCTTTAATAACAGCCTGCTTCGCAACGCGATAGCAGCGTGAACGCATGCCGTAATAGCCTTTCGCTAGATCTAATATTTTCTTATGTCTTTTTTTAGCGGTGACGCCGCGTTTAACTCTTGCCATTTTTCAGAACCTCTTGAATTTTAAATTTAAACCTAAGCGTACTAAGCGTAAGGTAACATTTGTTTAACAGATGCTACGTCTGATGGATTAACCATCACGCAACCACGCAATCCGCGTTTACGCTTCGTTGTCATCTTGGTCAAAATATGACGCTTGTTGGCTTGTTTACGTTTAAAACCGCCTGATCCAGTCGCTCTAAAGCGCTTGGCCGCACCCCGGTGGGATTTAATTTTTGGCATTTTTTTCTCCTATTAAGATTTTTTGTAACCCGTTAAATATTTTATTTTTTAATAAATTTAAAATTTAAAAATTACACAGGTAGCCATGTTTATATTTTATTTTTTACGTGGGCCTAAAAGCATCATCATCTGACGCCCTTCTAATTTAGGCTTTTGCTCTACCACGCCATAGAGCTCGAGATCTTTTTCAAGACGCACCAACACTTCCATGCCGAGCTCTTGATGGGTCATCTCGCGACCCCGAAATCTAATTGTAATCTTTGCTTTATCGCCTTCTTCCAGAAAACTAATCAATTTTTTAAGTTTGACTTGATAATCAGCCTCTTCAGTCCCTGGACGCAATTTGATTTCTTTAATTTGCATCTGCTTCTGATTTTTCTTAGCAATGGCTTTTTGCTTATTCTTTTGAAAAATATACTTACCGTAATCCATGATCCGGCAGACAGGAGGAACCGCATTCGGAGAAACTTCAACGAGATCTAATCCCGCTTCACGTGCTTTGAATTGCGCTTCACGTATAGGAAAAACGCCTAACTGCTCGCCTTCTTCATCTAATAATCTGACCTGAGGTGCCGTAATATCGCGGTTAACTCGAGTATCATCCGACTTTTCTTTCACACTTTCTCCTGATTAATTCTTTCCACCAAACGACCGCCTTTAGCTATAGCACTGTTGAGTATTTGTGAAAATTTTAGGATCGATAAAGACCCGAGATCTTCGCCTTCGCGAGTACGTACTGAAATGCTGTTGTCTGACACTTCCTGATCGCCTACAACAATAATGTAAGGAATTCGACCCAAAATGTGCTCGCGGATCTTATAGCCAACCTTCTCATTTCTCAAGTCAAATTTAGCTCGAAAGCCTAAACTTTCGAGCTCTTCTTTTACTTTCTTACAATACTCATCATGTTTGGATGTCACCCCCATGATGATTACTTGCACTGGAGCCAACCAAGATGGGAACCATCCGGCACAATGCTCTATGTACATACCAATAAATCTTTCAAAAGATCCCAAGACCGCTCTGTGCAACATAAAGGGCGTCTGCTTCTGGCCATGCTCATCAATATATTCCGCGCCTAGCCTCTCCGGCAGCAGTGGATCCAGCTGGATTGTTCCACACTGCCATTTCCGACCCAAAGAATCTTTCAAATGCAATTCGACTTTCGGGCCATAAAACGCCCCTTCCCCAGGTAGGTAATCAAATTCATAGCCGCAAGCTTTTATAGCTTCAGCTAAAGCACTCTCTGTGTAATCCCAAGTACTATCTTCACCCAATCTTTTTTCAGGTCTCGTCGCTAACTTAATTTCAACCTGCTTAAACCCATAAAAGTCATACACCTCGAAAGCCAGTTTCATAAAACTTTCAACTTCAGATTTAATTTGCTCTTTTGTACAAAAAATATGCCCATCATCTTGAGTAAACCCGCGAACTCTCATAATCCCATGTAAAGCGCCAGAGGGCTCATTGCGATGACAGCAACCAAACTCGGCCAATCTTAAAGGCAAGTCTCTATAACTTTTAATCCCCTGGTTAAACACTTGAATATGACAAGGGCAGCTCATGGGCTTTAAAGCAAAACTTCTTTTTTCACTTTCCGTCACAAACATTTGTTCAATAAACTTATCGGCATGCCCCGACGCTTTCCATAAAGAAAAATCTAAGACTTGGGGGGTTTTAATCTCTTGATAACCCGACTTTTGCTGCCGAGTTCTAATATCCCCTTCCATCATTCTAAAAATATGCCAACCATGGTCATGCCAGAAGACCATCCCAGGGGCTTCTTCTTGAAGATGAAACAAACCTAATTGCTTACCGATAATTCGATGATCTCTCTTAGCCGCTTCTTCTTGCCTAAAAAGATAAGCCTCTTGATCCTCTTTTGAACCCCAAGCGGTTCCATAAATTCTTTGAAGCATTTGATTTTTGCTATCACCACGCCAATAAGCGCCCGCGAGTTTTAATAACTTAAACACTTTGAGAAAACTGGTATTGGGCACATGCGGCCCACGGCATAGATCCGTAAAATCCCCCTGGGTATATAAAGACAAAATCTCAGATTCTGGAATATCTCGAATAATCTCAGCTTTATAGCTTTCACCTAGATCTTCAAAAAACTTGATAGCCTGATCTCGACTTAACTCTGACCTAACTACAGGGATTTGCTGCTTGACCAGCTCACCCATTTTTTTCTCTATTTTAATTAAATCATCCGGCGTAAAAGCAAAGTTATCTTTAAATGCAAAATCATAGAAAAACCCATCACCAATCACAGGCCCAATGGTCACTTGGGCTTGGGGATAGAGCTGTTTTACAGCTTGAGCTAATAAATGCGCTGTCGAGTGTCTTAAGACTTCTAAGCCTTTTTCATCCTGAGCTTTCACAATACTTAAAGTACTGTCTGTATCAATTTTAAAACTGGCGTCTACTAAAACATTATTTACTAAGCCTGCAATGGTATTTTTCGCCAAAGAGGGAGAGATACTTTGAGCGACTTCTAAAACACTCACGGCCTGATCAAAATTTTTCTGGGCGCCATCTGGCAGAGTAATTACGGGCATTTTTTAAATCCTTAATTTTTAAAATACTGATTTCGTCCTTCCCCTCATGCTTTTGCTTTTCGTCTCTCCCCTCGTGGGAGAGACAGGCCGAAGGTTTACCTGAGGACAGAGAGGGGGTGGGTATAAAAATTTATCTCGTCTTCAACATCACCGACCTGTTAAAAACAAGCCGACTAGTTCGCCCGTCATCTGCTTGATGGTCTTTAATATCGGCCACGAAATAACCAAGCCTATTAAATTGGAATCTTTCTTCAGGTTGTGAATTATTTAAACTCGGCTCCACCCACGCATCTTTTATAATCTCAATAGATTTTGGATTTAAATGATCCAGATAATTCTCACAATCCCCTGGGTTATCTATTGAAAACAAATCTTCAAATAATCTGACTTCCGCTTTTACCCCAAATTTCGCAGACACCCAGTGGATAATCCCTTTAACTTTGACCCCATCCGCAGGCTTTTTCCCATGCAAAGTCTCTGGCAAATAAATACATTCTAAATAATCAATCTCACCTAAATTATTTTTAACAATCTTTTGGCACTCGATCACATAGGCGTTCATTAATCTAACCCTTCCGCCGGGGATTAATCTCATAAAATCAGGATTGGGCACTTCCATAAAATCATCTTGGTCTATCAAAATTTCTTTCGAAAAATTGACATCCCTTCGACCAAAACTTTCGTCTTGCGGATGATTCGGTAAAGACAAAATCTCTGGATTATTTAAATCTTCTAAATAATTTACTAAAACTATCTTTAAGGGCTTTAAGACCGCCATTTTTCTTAGGGCTTTACTATTTAAATCATCTCTCAAACAATCTTCTAAAACACTGATATCAATCAGAGAGTCTTGTTTAGAAATCCCGACCGCATCGCAAAGTTTATGCAAAGATTCTGGCGTGTAGCCTCTTCTTCGAACACCAGATAAAGTCGGCATGCGTGGATCATCCCAGCCTGAAACTATTTTTTGCTCAACTAGGTTTTTTAACTTTCTTTTTGACGTCATTAATTTAGTTAAATTTAATCTTGAAAATTCTATTTGCTGCGGGTGTTTCGCGTCATTCCGGCGCAGGCCGGAATCCATGCTGCGTATCTCACAGTTCTCCACACACCAGTTGTATAAAGGCCGATGGTCTTGAAACTCCAGAGAACATAAAGAATAAGAAATATTTTCTATGGCATCAGATAAAGCATGCGCAAAGTCATACATGGGGTAAATACACCAGGCATCGCCCGTCTTATGGTGATGGGCATATCTGATTCTATATAAAGCCGGATCTCGTAAATTAATATTCCCAGAAGCCATATCTATCTTAGCTCTCAGGGTATATTTCCCTTCTGGGAACTCTCCAGATCGCATTTTTAAAAACAAATCTAAATTTTCTTCAATCTCTCTATCTCTATCCGGGCTATTTTTTCCAGGCTCTGTCAGGGTCCCTCTATAAGCTCTAACATCTTCAGCACTGAGACTACAAACATAAGCCTTGCCAGATTTTATTAATCCAATAGCTGCATTAAAAATATCTTCAAAATATTCAGACGCTGAGAAAAAATAATCACCCCAGTCAAATCCAAGCCATTTGATATCAGCCTGAATAGCTCTGGTAAATTCTTCGTTCTCAGTACAGGGATTCGTGTCATCTAATCTCAAATGACAACGACCCTGATAATCCCTGGCTATTCCAAAATTTAAGCAAATAGCCTTAGCGTGACCAATATGTAAATAGCCATTCGGCTCAGGCGGAAACCTGGTAATAATAGGCTTAGTGATTTTTCCATCAGCTAATTCTTGATCAATATGGTTTCTAATAAAATTAGTTTTATGTGCACCGCTCATAGATTTTTAAAACACCCAATTTTTATACTCGAAAAAACCGGCAATTGTACCTGAGAGCAGGGCTAAGAGAAATGGTGATTGTTATTAAACAAATTCATTAAAAAATCCCTTGTCTCAAGCGAAATAAACACAAATAATTCGCATGAATTTAATAGGAGATTGGAAAAAACAATGAGTGGAATGCCACTATTTCGGAGAAAAAAAGATCTTATTATTGCTGCTCAAAACGGTGATCTGGAAAAAGTTAAAGAGTGCTTGGACGGGAATGCAGATCAGGTCAAGCAAGCGGCCAATTATTGTGAGATTTTAGATGGCTATGAAGGATGGACCCCTCTTCATCACGCATGTAACAGCCATGGTCATCGTAGAGATGGAGGGCCTCGCGCCGATCTTAGTAACTATGTTCAGATAGTCGAAGCGCTCTTGGCAGCAGGTGCAGACATGAATTCTACTAGCAGCCCTGGCATGTTAAAGACTCCTCTTGATTTTGCATGGTCACAGGCTGATTTCTCGCTGCTTGAAGTGCTCATAAAGAAGTGTCGAGAGAAACTCTCCCCTATTTCGCTTCTTTGTACGGCCTGTGTCTACGTTCGTCTTGATATGGTTACATTGCTTCTGGATGAAGGTGTAGATGTCAATTTAACTGACGAGCATGGATTTACGCCTCTTCATCGCGCATGTTTAGAGAATCTTTCTACAAGATCTGATCGGGATGGTGAGATAGTTCAAATGCTTTTGAACAAAGGTGCAGACATCACCGTGACTGACCCTAGCGGAGCTACTGCGCCTGATTTGGCATTTTCATATGCTTCTGTTCGGGTGGTTGAAGTGCTTTTGAATAAGCATCCAGAGCTCATCAATGCTCAGGCTCTTCATAAGGCCGCTTTACATGATCGTTTTGAGACTGTTGAATTGCTTGTGGGTCTTCATAAGGTAGATGTCAATTCACCTGACGAGCATAGATGGACCGCTCTTCATCACGCATGTCAGAGGGGTCAGATCGACATGATTAAATTTCTTTTGCAGAAAGATGCAGATATCACTCGAGTTAACAAGGAAGGAAAGACGGCCCTTGCTGTAGCAGATGAAGTCTTTCATCCCACCTTGCTTCAATTATTCAAAGCATCAAAAGCATCATTGGAAAGAGGTCCTGCTAGCGATTTCACTGGAGCTGGTTCTAAAGCTATGCCTTTTGCTGATGCCACCATAAGCGGAGCACCCGCTGGAGCTGGAGCTGGAGCTGCGTCCATGCCGAGTGCCGCACCTGGATCACCTCTCTAAGACAAGGGGCGCATCTTGTGTCCGGCTCTATTTCTTGGATCAACCCCCCTCTCTGTCCCTACAGGCTCGCGCCTTTCGGCCCCGTCTCTCCCGCAGGGGGAGAGACGATATCAAGCGGCTAATTCCAAGCGGGTTGTGTCATCGGAAAAGTCGAACATCGCGTAAAAATCTTAAACCCCAAAGCGCTCGACCAATTCAGCCTCTTGCTCTGGAGAGATTTTTTCAAATAACAAACCGATGTCAGATAAATCTTGCCCAGGTTTTAATAGATTTAATATCCCAGCTTGCTCACCTAAATCTTCTGAATTTAATTTAGCCAAATCTTTTTTATCTAAGCCCAAATACTTAAATATTTTCTCAGCAGTTTCTGGAATAACTGGAAAACTCACAATGGCCATGACGCGCATTAAATTTAAACAGGCGGCAAGAATACCCCCTGCTTCTGGTAAATTAGTTTTAGCCACTTTCCAGGGCTCTGACCTGGAAATAAACTCATTGCCTAAGCACCATAATTCACGAATCTTTCTTAACGCTGATCTGAAATTCAAATCAAAATAATCTTGATTAATCTCTCGCACTAAGCCCATAGACAAAGGGTTTAGCTCGTCCAAATATTTATTCTCTAAATTTTTATAGTCTGGAATCTTATTTTCAAAATATTTTTTAACTAAAGCCGCGACTCTATTTACAAAATTACCTAAAGTACCGACTAAGTCTTTATTTATAACTCCGACAAAATCAGGGAATTTAAAATCAGAGTCATGACTTTCTGGAATATTGGCCATTAAATAATATCTCCAGGTGTCCGCCTTAAATAAAGTCAGGGCAACATCTGAAAAAATCCCTCTTTTTTGGCTTGTAGAAAACTTGCCATTTTCATAAGTCAGCCAGTGAAAGCTTTTTAAGACATCGACCATTTTCCAATTTTTCCCATTATCTAAGCCAGCACCTAATAAAGCCGCAGGCCAAATAATGCTATGAAACGCCACGTTATCTTTGGCCATAAACTGGACATAATGAGTTTCTGAATCTTGCCCTTCTGAATTATTTAACCACCAGCGTTTCCAATCTTCTGGAGATTTTTTAACTTCTCGCGCCCAGTCTTGAGTTATAGACACATAAGCCATCGGCGCATCGAACCAGACATAAAAGACTTTGTGCTCATAGCCTTTTTTAGGAATCGGCACACCCCAGTCTAAATCCCTGGAGATACATCTTTCTTTCAGGCCTTCTGAGAGCCATTTCTTAGCAATACTAATAGATAAATTAGGCCACTTAGGTCCTGGTTTAGACTCTTGTGAATCGATCCAATTTTTTAAAGTTTCAGACATTTTTTCTAAATTAAAAAACAAATGCTTTTCTTTTCTAATTTCTAAATCTTCAGAGCCGCTAATCGCCGATTTAGGCTTAATTAAATCAACAGGGTTTAATAATTTCCCACACTGATCGCATTGATCCCCACGCGCTTTATCATAAGCACAATGCGGACAAGTCCCGGTGATATAACGATCCGGGAGAAATCTTTGGTCTTGCTTGGAATAAACCTGATCTAATTCGCGCTCAATAATTAAATTATTTTTATCTAGCTCTAGAAAAATTTCTTGGGTAAATTTTTGATTACTTTCTGTCGAGCTACGGCCGAAATAATCAAAACTTAGATTAAAACCCTCATAAATTTCTTTTTGCTGGGTGTGTAATAAATCACAGTATTCTCTAATGCCCATCCCCGTTTCTATCGCTGCGATTTCAGCCGGTGTTCCATGTTCATCCGTCCCGCAGATATATAAAACTTCTTTATTCTGTTGGCGCAAAAATCTTGCATAGACATCTGCTGGCAGCATGGACCCAATTAAATTGCCAAGATGTTTCACACCATTGATATAAGGCAGCGCGCTGGTAATTAAATATTTCACTTTATTCTTTCCTCACATAATTTTTAAAAATTTTTTATATTTTTTATTTCAATTCTTCATGGATCCATTGATTAATATTTTTAACTTTCGTCGAAAAATTCATGCCGATTAAATTAATTTTTTTATTTAAATTTAAATAGGGCTGAAAATATTTTTTATCTTTAATTTGCTTCATGGCTTTTTTAGCACTCTGATCGACTTTGTATTCAAAAATAAAAATCTGATCTTTAGTCTCTAAGACGGCGTCTAACCTTCCACGGCTAGTATAAACCTCGAGGCCCATGCGATAGCCCAATAAAGTAAAGATTAAAAAAAGTACTGTTTGGAAATCTCGCTCAGCCATCTTCACAAATTGGGCATAAGGAATCCCAGCAATAAAACTTTTTAAAGACTCAAAAAATAATGAGTAATTTTCTGCTTTTAAAGATCGATTCATGTCAAGAAATAGTCCTCCCTGATCTGAAATGTCGGTCTCAGAAAATGTACTTAATAGATTACTAGTAAACGCCGTTTTGACTTCAAGATTGGGATAATTCAAATCATACATTCGATATTCCCGATCATACCCTGTAATGGTCAAATAGCCGGTTTGATATAAGAGCGCGACAAGCTCCATCTTATTAATATCACTCATGCTTAAAGCATCTGCACCCACCTGAAGTTGATTCAGCTTGGCCAAATTAAATTGCTCTGTTTTTAATAAGTGCATTAAAAAAGTAGGCGTCCCCGCCTCAAACCAATGCGCCTGATAACTACCATGTTGAAATAACTTCAAGACAGAAAAAGGATTATAAACAGGAGTGCCTTCTGCAGAAAAACAATAGCCGTTGTACCAAGTTTTAATTTGCTCTAACTGTTCTTGAACATTGCTTTCAAGCTTAATCGCTAAATTTTTAATAAAGGGCATAAAATTATTTTCAAGCTCAGCTTGGGTATAACCCAGTAAATCTGAATTCATATCCGTGAGCGTCAAATCATCCGGGTTATTTAGGCCTGAGAAGATGGAAACTTTAGTAAACTTAGTCACCCCAGTGAGCATTAAAAAATGAATATTTTCATCTTGGGATTTAAAGATCGTATAAAAAGTTCTCAAGACCTCTCGAATCTCATCCGCTTTTTTCAGATCTAAAATATTATCTAAGATCGGCTTGTCATATTCGTCGACCAAAATAGCAACGCGCAGATTCTTTAATTTCACCAATCCTTCAATCAAAGAACTTAAGGCACTTGCTGAATCAATCAGTGGCTCTGGGAGTGTTACCCCATAGTCACAAGCAATAGAGAGCAGCTTTTTTAATAGCCCCCCCTCCAGATTGTCTTTTGAACTTCGACTAATTTCACCCATATCCAGTCTAATCACTGGATATTCTTTCCAGTTATAACTCGCCGCTTCAGGGCTATTTAAAATCCAGGTATTTTCAAATAATTCTTTCCGTCCTTTAAAAATACATTCCAAAGTCGAGATCATCAAAGACTTACCAAATCGTCTGGGACGGGATAAAAAATAAGATTTCCCCGTCGTCATTAATCTAAATAAATGCTGAGTCTTATCGACATAGAGATAACCATCTTCACGAAAAATTGGAAAAGATTGAATCCCAATGGGTAAATTTTGTAGGGGCGTACGCTCAAACTCTAGGTCTTGATCTTGGGAAAACAAATCGCGCATGGAAAAATCCTAAAATTAAAAACAATTAATTTTTAAAATAATTAAAAAACAGGCGCGGATTTTATAGGTTAATCGGTGCCAAGGTCACTCTTTTATAATGATCGACCGTAATAAAACTTTGAGCGGGCACATCGAACCATTCGTCAGTTTCCCCAGTTAATTTTTCAGAAGAAATCAGCACAGCCTCGTTTTGCAAGCCCTGTTTAGGCAGCATTTTGCAAACCCCATGGTTTAAATACACAAAGGCTGATCCTGCTGCATAGTGAAGCGTTAAGGGCTCAGGGGCATATCTTGAGTATCTGACACCAACCATCTGAGTTCCATCAGAAATAATCGAATTAATATAAGTCTCATCGGTGACTCCAAAATCATCTTGTAATTTTTCTAAGATTCTTAAAGTCGCATCCCAAGCTTGAATCATAGAATCACTGGAAATACGGTCTTGATCTAAAGCATAAAGCTGGGTCAGCCATAACATAAATAAAACTTCAGAATCTGTCTGGCCTTTGATATGCCCAAAAAAATTAGGGTGTAGTTTATTAAATATTGCGAGCTTGATTTTTTTAAACCCCCCAATGCCGCCGTTATGCATCATGAGATATTTTTCATAATGAAACGGATGGCAATTAACTTGGGCCACCGTCCCTTCTTCAGCGGCTCTGACATGCGCAAAGAAACAAGGGGCTTTAATCTGGTGAGACATGTTTTTTAAATTGTAATCATTCCAAGCAGGCAGTGCAGAGACAAATACCGCTGGCACCTCACTGACGTCGGGTACATACCAGCCAATCCCAAAACCATCGCCGTTTAATTTAACTTCGGTCTCCATAGCCCCTGCACTTTGTTTAATTAAAGAATCTTGAGGTTTAGAAACAACATCATTGACTAATAATGGTTTGCCTAAGTAAGCCGCGAAACGACACATGTTTTTTATCTCCTGTTTTTAATTTTAAATTATTGATTTCTTTTACCTCTCCGATGGGAGAGGTCGAACGGCAACGCCGTGAGGGAGAGGGCAACAGTCTTGGCAAGGCTTTCTGAAATTTTCTCCCTATTTTTTATTTTGTTTTCTATATTTTTTTCTTGCCACAAATCTTGATTCGTCTCCAGCTCAATGCCTAGATAATTATTTTTAAAAATCTTTCTTAAATAACTGGTTAAACCATCTGATGCCCCTTGATAAGGATAATTTCTGCGGGTTTTAAAATTTAATTTCTCAAGTTCTTTCTGCCAGACCTTGCAAAAATCTTGCTCGTATTTATTTCTGGGGTCATAGAGCAGGCCAATATCTAGATCTCTTATTTTATGATTTAAAACAGGTGTGAATGAGTGCACTGAAAGATGAATAATTAAATAGTTTTGTTTAATTAAATTAAAAATTATATTTTCTATATTTGATCTATAGGGCCTGTAAAAATTACTAATTAAATTAATTTTATTGTCTTGAGTTAAATATTTTTTAGAAAATCTAGAAAATAATTTGGGGTGATGTTCTGATCTGTTTAATTCAATCACTAGTCTTGAAGTCTCTGCATAGAAAAAATCATCTAGATCAAAATAATCAGCCAGATATTTCGCAAGATCCAAAGCCCCAATGTCTAAGCCCTCATGAGAATTTAAAACAGCTTCTGGAATTTTTAATATTTTTTTTAGATCTTCAGGGATTTGATTACCCCCGTGCTCACAAGAAATAATTATTTTTAATTTTCTAGAATTAAACATAGGCCTCGCCCCGCTCGAGACACAGCCTTAGATCTTGATAAATCTCTCTAATTTTTTCAGGGCTAGGGTTTTTAGAATAATTTTTCAGCATTCTTTCGGCTAAGCACCCAGACTCTAAAATAATTTTTATATTGTCTAAATAAGGCTCCGCAAGAGCGCCTAGTTTATTCACACAGTGCTGCCAGAGATCTTTTAAAATTAAATTTTGATTTTTATTTTCCAAGCCAAATAATTTTAAATAAGCTGAATTTGTAATCTTGGCTTGCATGCCATGAACAATGGATTCTTGATAAATCTTTGATAAATCCTCTTCACTAAAACTGGCTTGATCATCAAAATCTGCCCAAGATTGATCCACTAATTTTTTCAAAATCTCAATAATCAAGCCCACAATACTGATATCCATTTTGGGGCATTCTTGAATATCTAAAATTCTAATTTCTATGGCCATGCGAGAAAATCTTGCAATCGCCCCGCGTGAATTTAACCACTCATGTTTTAATAGGCCCTCGGGGTCATAAGAGCTAATGGCTTGATAGGACTTTTCTAAAATTTTCTCTTGATACTCGCCCTGGCTAAACACTAATTCGGGGATAATTTTTGCAGATATTTCGGGGATATTTTTCTGATTCTGATTATAAAATTTTAGTCGAGTATCCATGAGCCCTGTGGGTTTAAAATCTAAAAAAGGTGAGCTGGCAGCAAGCGCTGGGAGTATGGGCAGTAAAACTCGAATCGCCGTATGTAAAATTTTAAATTCTTGATCATTGGCAAAAGGGAGATTTAAATGCGTGCTTTGTAAATTAACCCAGCCGTGTCCCTGGCAATTAAAAATTCGATCATAAGCTTTATAAATATTCGTACATTCGTGGTGCCATAACTCAGCATCTTTAGGGTCTAACCAGGGATGCGCAGCTGTAGGTAATAGACAAGCGCCCTGTGGCTTTAAAATATTATTTATTTTTCGAATATTGTCTTGAAAATCTAAGCTGGCTTGTAATAAATCTTTTTTAGGCCCGGTGGTTTTAATTTCAATAATATGTTTGGCCAACTCATTGGACCAAGAAACTACCCCGTTATTTAACTCACCAGTTTCTCCTAAGACCAAGTCTGCTAAAGGCACCGCTTGTAAACTATTTTGATTCACCAGCATGTATTCCAGCTCAATGCCATAGGCTTCGAATAGATGCCATATTTTATTTGTCTGATTTTGATTATTTTCTTGGCTCATAGCAGCTCCAAAAGATGAGGTGAATGCGAATTTAAAGATCCAGAATGCGGTGAACTGGGCTGATGCAAATGGTTTAACCGAGATAAGAACACCTCCATGATTTTTTCATAGAGACCCTCTCCTGCAATCTGGTCTTCTATATTCTGATCGATATTAGGATTGTCATTAATTTCTATCACAAAAATTTCTCCATTGATTTCTTTCAAATCAATGCCATACAAGCCATTACCGATCATTTTGCTGGCTTTGATCGCCGTGTTTAAAATTTCAGTGGGTACGTCTTTTAAATCCAAGCAATCAAAATTTCCAATCTGATCATTACCAATATCTTCACGAGACCAGTTGTAAATCTGCCAATGGTCTTTGGCCATGTAATATTTACACACAAAAATCACTTCGCCGTCTAAAACACCCACTCGCCAATCATAGGGCGTTGGTAAAAATGGCTGAATTAAAATTAAATCTGATTTGGCAAAACAAGTTTCTGCATGAATTAAAAACTCTTGCAAATTATTGGCTTTGAGAACCCCTTTAGAAAAAGCCCCGTCGGGTAATTTAATCACACAAGGGAAAAATAATTGATCCAGAACTTCTTTTTCTTTATAGCTCTTGCGATATAAAACCAGGCTATTAGGAATCGGAATATTTAAAGTTTTTAACATTTCGTTTAAGTAAATTTTGTTACTACAACGAATAATGGATTTTGGATCATCGATCACCACCATGCCATTCACATAAGCCTGTCTTGAAAATCGATAGGTGTAGTTGTTCACAGAAGTCGTTGCTCGGATAAATAAAGCATCAAACTCTGAAAGCCTTGAAAAGTCAGATTTTGTCAGCAGCTCAATTCTGATATTTAATTTTTTACCCGCCTCGATAAATTTTTCTAGCGCTTTCTGATTGGAAGGCGGATTGGGTTCTTCAGGGGCAATCAAAATCGCTAATGAATATTGGGGCGTATTAATTTTGCTCGACACAAAATACTTTGTAGAAAAATAAGCTTGTGCAATGGGCAAGATTAATCTCAATATTTTTTTATCACTGATCTCTGATAAAACAATCGGCTCAATATGGCCAATTTCCCAGGATATTTTCTTGGGTTGGCTTTTGTCATTTATTAAATTAAATACAACGCGAAACATGGGGAATTGAAATTTGTCAGCCAATTTTTTAGCAAGCTTTTCATAAGAGGGATTCAGGCTTTGTTTAAAATAAATATCTAATTCAAAACTTTTTTTATCCAACTTTCTCAAATTACTCTGCATGAGCTCTTTTAAGTCTTCAGACACCGTTCGAACAATACTGGCAGATTTGATATCACTCATAGCAGCCATCGACGGACAAGCCTGATGCCCACGAGCTTCAGCAATCAAAGAAACATAGTACCCAATGCTCTGATATTTATAAGACTTGCAAAAATTAAAGACCCGCACTTTTCTAGAAATCAAAGCGCCTTCTAAATACTCTATCGCCGTCATAATTTTAATAGGGTTTGTGTTTGAATTTAAAACCTGATTTTTTAATTTTTTCTCTAAATCAAAACACCAGTCTTTCAAGTGATCCACCACGATCAAATAACGCACATTTTCTCCCTACTTATTAACTCTTATTTTTAACTCTTAGTTTTTAGTTTTTTAATCTTTTGGCCTAATAAATAATAAATTGGCATCGTAAGTTAATTCGCCAATCAAGATGGCATTAATTAATCTAGAAATTCTCACCTGGTAATAATGCTTCGCCTGAGGGTTGCCGCTATAGGGATCGGCTAAAAGAACCGTCTTCGATTTTTCATGGTAGCCATTTAAAACCACAAAATGCCCCATGGGCTCACCGCGAATATCGTCATAGCAAGAGATCTCATTACTGCCAGAGACTTCTCTGGCACAGCGATATAAATAAGTGGCAGAAAGGCCTGTTAAGATTGGCCCGTAATCATCAAGAGACGCTTTTAAAAAATGACTACTTAAATCTTCTGAAATAATTTCCCCACCCAGCTTTAAAAAATCGATATAAGCCTGAGAGGCTAATTTAATTTTATTTTTTTCTTTATATTTAATTTGCGCTTCTAGTTTTTGAATTAAATTTGTTTTTTTAATAAACCAAGTCGGATCAAAAATATTTAAATCTAGGACATTCATAGTGACATCATAGCCGCGCTTTAAAGCATGAATTCCTAAAAAGACCGCCAAGGTCCCACCGCTTTCTAAATATTGAACCTCACTGATTATTTGTTCTAAATTAGCGTGGTCTTGATAAAAATTATAAATCGCATGTAAACAAGTAGGGCCACAGGTTAAGTCATTCGGCTGTGGCAGCATTTTTAATTTTTTCATACTCAGAGACTAGCCCTTTTAAACAAAAATTCGAAGGGCCGAGTATAGAGAAAGCTTGTAAAAAAGATTTCAAAAATCACGATATAAAAATCATTATAATTTTTAATCCAAAGATGCTTGATTTCACCCCATTAAGTCCTGTAAAAAGCCCGCCCACTACAGGATGTAAAGAATATTAAGAAAATTGGATTCGCAAGTGATAACTCAAAGAAGTGAACAGGACAACATAACAACGGCTTTAAACAGACAACTCAACATTAAATTCAAAACCATTTTAATGGCTGCGATTCCCTTTATAACTTCAGGGACTTGTTTTTTCCTCATGGCCTGGGCCGAGGAAAATAAAGAGTCGAGTAAAATTGGCCCCAGTGTGTTAACTGGTTTTATTAATGGCCTACTTTACGCCAATGCTTTAACTCAACTTTTATTAATCTATGTCCAAAAGATGTCCCAACTTTTTCAGAAGATTAGACAAACAAGGCGCATCCCCCGTCCTTCACGCTCTCAACTTTTATACTGGATGATTAACCTTAATTTTTCGTTCTGCGGCGCCTTAATGATGCCGGGAGATTTTTTCTCAACCCAGGGCACTTACCCCAACTTGTTAATTTGGACCGGCGGGATTGTTTTATGGCTCGAAGAATCTTTATTAATGCAAGAACCCATTGAACAACTGATGATTGCCCCCGTCAAAAAATTAATCAGCTGGCTCGTGGCTCTCAGCAAAATAATTATTCAAAAAATTACCTGCTCAAAACCTCTCGAACATTCTAGTGCTCAAAACCTACTGACTAATCCTCATGCTATTTTAGAAACAGATTCCCCTGACCAAATTCTAGAAAAAATTGCTACGAATCCAGTCCTTCGAAATTTAACAGCTCAAGAATTAGAGCAGGTCTTATTTAAAAACTTCCCACCTGATTCTTCTTCTCGATTTGAGTCTTTCTTTAAGGCGCTTTTGGGCCTGGGCATGTTCTTTCTAGCTGTTCCTTTTTACCTAGGGGCGACCGGTTCTATGGAGCGCGCCGCTGATCAAATGTCAGTCATTCGATATTTTCCCATCTTTGCCTTGAGCAATCTTTTATTGCTTAAAAATTCCATTGCTTCAGCCATTGCAGGCTCAGGCATGCTCTTGCTCTTTACTTATTACCCCACTCTCTCCCTCTATTCAGCGCTGGATCATTTAATTTTTAAACCCATCGCTCATGCAGCGACCGTCCAATATCCAAACCCATTAATCCCTCTTAAAAGTGTCGTCAATTGGTCTATCAGAGTCGGCATGGTGGCCGCGTGTATTAAAGGCCTGCTTTCAGCATTAGCCATTGAAATCGAAGGCCAAAAAAGAATGATTCAGGATGGTGGACTTCCCGGGAACGTCATCGAGCAATATATAAACTGGGGCTTCACTACCTCACTCCAAGTCCTGGTTATTGCGACTGCTTTAAATTCCAGTGGGTGTTTTGGCTTACTCAATAAATTACAAACCCGAGCCAAACTAGGCCTTTCTCAAGTCAAATATTTACTATGGACCACGGAGCCTTATTCAGAAAAAGAAAAAGCCCAGTACTGGCTCCAAAGTCTTAAAGACGCCGTGACGTCCCAGAGAGATTCACGGACTGGGAAAATTTCTGCAGAAAATGACATTCCTGCAAATATTAAAATTAAAATTCGTGATTGCGTTTTATTGGCCCAATATCATGCGAGAGAATCAAGAAAATCTAGAACAGATTCAGGACTCTCAATAGATCCTCCGGTGTATCAACACCAGGTATAGACTCCTCTTGAGCCTGCTCAATGGCTATTTTATAACCCGCAAATAAAAATCTTAATTGCTCTAGGCCTTCTAGAGTTTCTAAAAAACACTCAGGCATAGATTTATAATTTAATAAAAAACTAGTTTTATAAGCATAAAGACCTAGATGTCTAAAATGATTTTTATTTGAAAAATCAGGAGAGCCATCGCGAGTCCAGGGAATCGGCGCCCTGGAAAAATATAAAGCCCGGCCACAATGATCAAATACGACTTTAACAATATTCGTATTTTTTAATGCTTCGAGATCTTTAATTTCTTCACAGAGCGTCGCTACTTGGCAATCTTTTTTATTGTCTAAAAGCTTTACAACTTGCTGGGCATTTTTGATAGCTAACAATGGCTCATCGACCTGCCAATTTAAAATAATAGATTCTGGATTTAGTTTTAATTTCTCACAGACTTCAGAAAGTCTTGCTGTTCCTGAAATATGAGAGATCTCTGTCATGCAAGTTTGAGCGCCAAAACTTTCCGCTAGTTTTTTAATCTCAAGATCATCGACAGCAATAATAACTTTACCCAGCTCAGATCTTAGCGCTTGCTCATAAGTACACTGCATTAAAGTCTTACCATGAATATTGGCTAATATTTTTTCAGGAAATCTTGTTGATTTTAAACGCGCTGGAATGATGATATGAGTTTGAGCTTGGTTTTTGCTTTGATTGAGCATGACTAGAAATCCTTGATTTCGTCTCTCCCCTCGTGGGAGAGACAGGACCGAAGGCGGAACGCCTGCGGGACAGAGAGGGGGAAATAAAAAAAATTACAGATCCAATTCTTCCAAACTTAAATTTCTCGCCTGGTCTAATAACATGACTGGGATGCTATCAATAAGGGGATAAGCCAGTTTTTCAGCACGACACCAGAGTTCTGGATGATTATTTTGGGCATTATTTTTTTGATAACTTAAAGGCCCTTTACAGCTGGGGCAGACTAAGATTTCTAAGAGCGATTGATTCATGTTTTTTTACAGCCTATTTTTAATTTTTTTAATAAATTCTTGATCAAAATTAAAATTATTATTTTTAATATTTTTAATTACAGCATCGACTTCGAGATAAAAATACAAATTTAAATCTTGTTCTAAATCTAATAATTCTTGCTTTAAACAACTTATTTTTACCATGTCTTTCTCAGTAGAAATAATGGGAATAGGGGAAATATGGGAAGTATTTTCTGGATAATTTTTAAACATTAAATCTTGGACTGTAAAATCATAATGATCTGGAAAAACATGTTTAATTAATTCAAAGCCCATGCTTTCTAATAATTTAAAAAAGCGACTGGGATTAGAAATTCCAGCGACGGCATGTATTAATCGCCCCTCTCCCACCTTCGCGGGAGAGGGGTTGGGGGAGATGGCAGAAGAAAAAACAGGTTTAAAACTTTGAGACTGAAGGGTCATAGAGAATAATTTCTCAGCCCCCTCTCTATCCTTGCGCAAGGGGAAAGACGAAATAAAATCAGAATCTAAATCAGAATTAACACCATATTGCGTGATGATAAAATCGGCTTTTTTTAATCTAGAAATATTTTCTCTTAACGGTCCCGCTGGTAATAAAAATCCATTCCCGAATTTTCTCTCGCCGTCTATGACAATAATTTCTAAATCTCTAGGCAAAGCATAATTAGACAGCCCGTCATCTGACAAAATAATATTAACTTCTGTAAAATTTTTAATTAAACAATCTCGGGCAGCGGGCCTATTGGCACCCACGGCCATAGGCAGATTAAAATCTTGATTTGAAAATCTCGAAAAAATCATCAAAGGCTCATCGCCTATTTGTCTTGCGGTATGATTTTTTAAAACTATGTGAGGGATTTTTTGCTTTGAAAACTCACCTAAATAACCTCTGGAAATAACACCCGGATTAAAGCCCTGCGCTCTTAATAAATTAACTAAATAAATAATTAAGGGCGTTTTTCCCGTCCCACCTAGCGTGATATTGCCAATGACAATGAGTGGAATATTTGAGCGATAAATTCCGGAATGGAGACTGAAAGAAGAGTGGGGATCAGATGGGGCATAATTTTTATTTTTATCTTGGTTTTTATCTTGATTGAAATGTGAAGGATGCTGATAAATTTTAGTTTTTTGTATATTTAAAAATTTTTTTAAAATAAAAATAATTTTATAAATAAAACTAAAAAATAATAAAAAACAAATAATAAAATAATCCCAAAAGCTCTGGGATTGACACGGGGGCCGATACCAGAGCTTTTCTAAATATTTTCTAATCATCAATCGACATTTCCGAACAAGGTAGCGCCATCTTTGCTATACAATTTTGGGACAGATCTAGTAAACCACGCATAGCGACTAAGTACATAATAAATTCATTTTTATTAGAACCTTTTAGATCTTGGATCATATAGAGCCAACGGTTGACCATATATTTAAAACTCTCAATCCATTGAGAGACTCTCGCATCTAGATCTAAATTTTTATCCGTCATTAAGAGCACACTGATACTCAAAGACGTCTGAAGTCGATCCATGTCATCTCTTAGCTCTGAGCTTGAGAGCGTCCCCCAATAACCTTCTTCTCTTAAAGAACCCACGCTTTGATGGAACCAAGAAATCTCTAATTCATCGCCAAGCTTATAAAAAACTTCGGCCACGTCTTTGTAATCTAGATCATGTTCTGAGGCGACATGAATGATATCCATGAAGGGCGACATAAACGCATAATCAGAGGCTTTTAAAGCAAGCTCATTGGGAACATGAGAATGGGAATATTTTTTAATAAAATCTTTTTTGATATTCCGATCGTCTTTGCTTAATAACTTAGACATCAGATTTCTTAAATCATTAATTTTGCTTTTATAAAAACTAATTAGCTCAGGAACATCTAAATTAATTCGATTGTTTTGCAGCAACCAGCGCGAGACACGACGAACCAATCTCACCACGTCGTTCATTAGTTCTTGCTGCATCGACATATCAACTTTGCCATCCAAGCTTTCTATTTTTGACCACATTTCTGGTAGCTCACAGATTTCTTTGGCAATGACATAAGCTCGAGCAATCAACGCAGGTGTCGCACCCGTTTCGTCATAAAGACGATGAACAAAACCAATGCCCATTTGCTCAAGCATTTCATTGGTCAGCTGTGTGACAATGATTTCTCGACAGAGATAATGCCTGCGCATCAAAGACCCAAATTTCTCTGTTAAAACTTGCGGAAATTCTGCTGCTAGATAGCAATCAAAATAAGGTTCATCTGGTAATTTTGATTTAAAAATTTCACCCTTCACTGCGGTTTTAGAATAAGCCATTAAGATAGACAATTCTGGAGCCGTTAAACCCAGACCACTGGAAAATCTCGCTTTGATATCTTTATCACTGGGCAAGAATTCTAATTTTCGATCTAAAAACCCTTCCCGTTCCAGCTCTCTAATTAATCTTAATTGCATATATAAAACATCAGGAGAAGAAGAGCGCATATTACTAATGGCCTGGGTCTGATGATAATTATTAGACAAAACCAAACTGGCCACGTCATCCCGCATTTGGGCTAGTAAATTATTTCTATCTTCTGGTTTTAATAAGCCAGAATTAATCGCATCGGCCAATAAAATCTTGATATTGACTTCATGATCTGAACAATCAACCCCTGCTGAGTTATCGATCGCATCCGTATAAATCAACCCCCCTCGTTGGGCAAATTCTATACGGGCTAACTGGGTCACACCGACGTTACCGCCTTCGACCAAGACTTTTGCTTTTAGATCTGACGCATCCACACGAACATCATCATTAGAGCGATCCCCAATCATGAAATTATTTTCGGTACTGGCTTTAATATAAGTCCCAATACCACCGTTAAATAATAATTCCACACGCATTTTTAAAATGGCTTGAATTAATTCATTAGGCTCGACTTTCTTATTTTTTAATTTAAATAATTTCGCCGCTTCTGGGGATAAAGTAATAGACTTCGCCGCCCGTTCGAAAACACCCCCGCCTTCAGAAATTAATTCTGGGTTGTAATCTTGCCAGCTAGATCGCTCTAAATTAAATAATCTTTTTCTTTCTTCAAAGCTAGTCTTAGCGTCTGGGTTGGGATCAATAAAAATATGTCGATGATCAAACGCCGCTAATAATTTAATATGCGGAGACAAGAGCATCCCATTTCCAAAAACATCTCCCGACATATCACCGATGCCTGCGCAGGTAAAATCTTCGGCCATGATGTTTTTACCCAAGGTTAAAAAATGCCTCTTTGCGGATTCCCAAGCACCTCGGGCGGTAATACCCATTTTCTTATGGTCGTAGCCATTGCTGCCGCCAGAGGCAAACGCATCTCCTAACCAAAAGTTATATTCTTTAGCGACCGCATTAGCCGTATCTGAAAAAGTCGCTGTGCCTTTATCCGCTGCGACGACGAAATAAGGATCATCCTGGTCATATCGAATCACATCTTTGGGCGGAATAATTTTCTCGCCGTCTCTATTATCCGTAATGTCTAACATTCCAGAAATAAAAGTCTTATAGCAACGCGTGACTTCCTGAAAAACTTCTTGGCGTGTGCCATTTTTAGGTAAACATTTTGAAATAAATCCGCCTTTTGCACCAAAGGGGACTATCACGGCATTCTTCACTTGCTGTGCTTTTAATAAGCCCAAAACTTCGCGTCTAAAATCTTCACGCTCGGACCATCTCAAGCCCCCGCGAGCGACTTTACTACCTCTTAAATGCACCCCTTCCATATAAGTCGCAGAGACGAATATTTCATAAAGCGGGAGTGGCTTGGGCATATTTGAAATTAAATCTGACTGCAATTTAAAAGAAATATATGCATGCGGCTGATTTAATTTTTTAGAATCTTGTTGAAAATAATTCGTTCTTAAAGTCGCTTTCATGACTTCTAAAAATTTTCTTAGAATCCTATCTTTATCAATATTAGTCACGGCTTCTAATAATTTTAAAATTCTAGACTCCGCCTGATTATAATTTTCTTCACGCGCCCTTTGAGACAGCGCTGGATTAAATCTTGAAATAAAAAACTTGACTAATTCTCGAGAAACTTCGGGATTTTCACTCAAACAATCTTCAATATAATTTTGAGAATATAAAAACCCAATTTGAATTAAATATTTGGCATAAGCTCTGAGAATACTAATTTCTCTCCAAGACAAGCCAGCACGCATCACCAGCCTATTAAAACCATCATTCTCAGCATGTTTCTCCCAGACACTCGAAAATGATTCTTTAAATATTTCACTGATTTCTTCAGGCTGCACTAAAGAGCCCTGCAATCTCATACCAAAATCTGAAATCCAAACGGTCTCTTCGCCGACTTTAATTTCATAAGGACGTTCTTCCATGACGGAAAGCCCCATATTTTCAAGAATAGGCAGAACAACCGTCAGGGGAATCGGCTCAGACTGATGAAAGAGCTTAAATCTAATATGATTATCCGCCTCTTCCAATAATCTATAAAAACACATGCCGACATAATTATTAGCAGCTTTAATTTCAGCTTTATCTTCAGATTTTTCTTTAGATAAATTCGCAGACGCCTTTAAAACAGCCTCTATATAACTAATATCAAGCGCCGCCTGCGGCCCCATAAAGGCTTCTCTATAGCCTGCTGGGAAAGCGCGTGCATATTTCGAATGCAATAAAGAACCCTGATGTTCACCGAACTGTTCAATTAAGACCAATCTTAAATCATCACGCCAATCTCTAGCGGCAATGATCAACTTGGCCTCTATGTTTTTAATATCTGCGTGATCTAAATTTTTCGCAGATTTCGCGTGGACTAAAAAATCAATGCGACACAAGACCGACGAATCAAAAAATATCGGTTCAAACTGGACTTCTTGCCCCTCTAATTCATAAAGCAAAATATGCTGAATTTTTAATCTCAGATCCGTATTAAATAAATCTCTGGGCAAATACACCATGCAAGAAAAATAGCGTCTTAATGGGTCCTGAATAATAAATAATCTTAATTTCTGACGTTCTTGAATATTTAAAATACCTAGAGATATTTTTAATAGCTGCGCCTGATCAATATGAAACAACTCATCTCTCGGGAAATTCTGCAAAATATTAACCAGCGCTTTTCCTGCATGGCCATTCATATCAAAGCTAGACTCTTGCAAAGTTAATTTGGCTTTGAGCCTAATCAACGGAATATTGACTGGATTAGAGTGGTAAGCAATCGATGTAAATAAACCCACAAAGCGCCGCTCACCAATGCGCTGGCCTTCGGAATTAAATAAACTTAAAACAATCACGTCCATTCGACCGCGTCTATGAACGGTAGACTCAAAATCGCTCTTAGCGACTAAAACCGGCTGGTTTAAATCTAAACAATACGCTTTGGATCTAGAGCCCAAGAAATTACCTTCTTGAAAACGCTCAGAGTGATGCAAAATCCCCAGCGTCTTAGCGTTATTAATAGATAAAATATCTTGATTATTTTTATCATTATTTTTACTCGAACTTTGGTCCGCTAAAAATTCGGCATAGCCTAAATAAGTAAAATGGTTGTTATCTAACCAAGTCAAAAAATCAATCGCTTCCAGAACTTCTTCTTTCTGATAGCTCGCTAAATTTAACTCTAATGACTGAACAGACTCCGCAAGTTTCATTCTCATTAATTTATAATCAGAAACAGCCAAACGAACATCACCCAAGGCTTTTGCTAAATTTTTCTGAATATTTTTTAAAACCTTCGGATCATCTTCTTGACGATCTATTTCTATATAGACAGGCGCTTCGACCATTGAATTTATTTTTTCTACGTCTTCAGAATTTTCAAAATTTTCCAAACCAAAAACACGGGACACTAAACCCTCTGGAGTTCTTAAGACTCTGAAATAACTGGTATGCAAGATAAAATGCATGTTAATACCCATGCGATTTAATTCCATCACCATGGTGTCTATTAAAAATGGCATATCATCTTGGGTCAGCTGAATAACCGTTCGACGCGATTGCCAGCCATGTGTTTCTAGATTGGGGTTATAGACATTAAGATTGATTTCTCCGGGCTTTCTATTAGCCAAAGATAAAAAATGGGAGTACGCAATGCCAAATAAATCCTCAATGGCCCGCCCTTCCATCTCTTCATCAGCCACACTGCGATAGTAAGCTTGCACAAACTTTTCGAAATTAGGCAACTCATTGTCGCCCAATTTTTTCTGAGCCAAAACCAGAATTCCCTGGATCATAGAACAGACGAGGGATTGACCTTCTTTATTTAATTTTTTATTAGTATTCATGTCGCTCATATTTTTAAAAACTCACCCTGAAAAATTTCGGCGGTATCATACCCACCTTCGCTACTAGTTCAATAACCCGCAAGCTTCTTTAATTTGATTTAAATTGTCTCTCGCTATTTTTCTAGCCCGCTCTGCACCTTGTTTTAAATAATCTTCGATGATTTTTGGATTTGATATTAATTCTAAATATTTTTCTCTTGGTTCTTTTAAATCCAGGCTAATTTTCTCAGCCAGAATTTTTTTAACCTCACCCCAGCCAATGCCCTTAAGATAAAGATTTTCTAGATTCTTAATTTCTTGAGGATTAGCAAAAGCCTTGTACATATTAAATAAAACACAGTCTTTACTTTCTTTAGGCTCATGGGGTGCTTGAGAATTTGTTTTTATTTTATTAATTAATTTTTGAATTTTTCCAGGCTCTTCAAATAAAGGAATCGTATTATCATAGGACTTGCTCATCTTACGGCCATCTAAGCCAGGCAATACCATTAATTCTTGATCTATTTTGGCTTCTGGTAAAACCAAAATATCTTTATATAAATAATTAAATCTTGCGCCAATATCTCTGGCGATTTCTATATGCTGTATTTGATCTTTACCCACGGGCACTTGATGGGCATTAAAAATTAAAATATCTGCAGCCATCAAAACAGGATAATTAAATAAGCCCATGGTAATCCCATGATCTGGATCTGAATTATTTAAATTTTCAGCCACTAAAGATTTATAAGCATGGGCCCTATTTAATAAGCCTTTAGAAGCCACAGTCATTAAGATCCAAGCTAATTCAGATATTTCTGGAATATCCGACTGTTTATAAAACAAAGCTTTATTAATATCTAAACCCAAAGCTAACCAAGTCGCAGCGATTTCTAAGACATATTTTTTTCTTAAAACCGGGTCCCATAATTTAACTAAAGAATGCAGGTCCGCAATAAAATAAATCGCCTGGCCTAAATTTTGGCTTTCAATGGCAGGTTTAATGGCACCGATATAATTTCCAATATGCGGCGTTCCGGAAGACGTAATGCCTGTTAAAATTCTTAGCTCTGATTTTTTAATCTCACTCACGTCCTTTACCGCCCCTTGCCGTCTTTTAATAAAATCTAATATTTAAATTTAATATTTAATAAAAAAGGGGCGGATGATACTCACTGTTTTTCTTTACAACAAGCAGACAATTGCATACATTCCCCCGCTTTTTTTAATTCAGATATCTCCATTTCGGGATATGACAGACTAGAGGTAACGAGCTTTGCAATTAAATTCAGATCGACAAGTCGGCACCTGGGGATTAATTTTTATTACGTTGGCAGGCGTGGTCAGCCCCATGGGCATGGTGATCATGGCCAAGTACGGCGCGTCCGCTTTATTTTATTATGCTTTAGTGATCTTATTTTTCTTTATTCCCTCAGCCCTCGTTTGCTCTGAATTAGCCTCTGGTTGGCCCCAAGAAGGCGGCATGTATCACTGGATCAGCGTGGCTTTTGGTCGCATGACAGGGAATATTGCCCTCTGGGCGCAGTGGCTCTCAGCCGTTGTCAGCTTTCCTGTTATTTTAACTTTCGCAGCGAGTTTCGTAGCCTATGGGATTGACCCCAGCTTAATGCAGCACGGCAGCTTTGTGTTTTTAATTTGCGTGGCCTTGTCTCTGGTCGCGATGATATTCCCCCTATTGGGTATTCGGCCTGCGATCTGGGTTTCTGCCATGGCGACCATAGGCTCGACTTTAATTCCCGTGATTTTATTAATTATTTTTGCCGCCTACTGGTTACTAACAGGACATGCTTCTGCCACGCATTTTGACTGGGCGCATATCATTCCTGAATTTAACGGTTGGGGCATGTTTTCTTTACTGGGTGCGACGGTCTTTATGTTCGGTGGCATGGAGCTAGCCGCTTATGCGCTGCAATATTGCAAAAACCCCAGAAAACAGTATGGCCGCTCTTTATGGATTTCTGGGATTTTAATTATCTTAATGTGCATCTTTGGGACGCTCGCTATTTCAGTCTTTGTGAGCACAGATCAATCAGACTTGGTCTCGGGCATGATGCAAGGCTTTGTGATTTTTCTTTCGGCTTATCATTTGAAATGGATCATCGTTGGCATCGTCATTTTCAATGTGATTGGCTGGATGGGCGTCTTAGCAACTTACATGTTTACTTTATCTTATGGCTTATTTGCTTCAGCCAAAGATCATATGTTGCCTAAGCTATTTCAAAAGCATAATAAATTTAACGCGCCTTATAATTTAATTATCCTCCAAGGCATCGTGACTGTTATTCTCGCAACGCTTTATGTACTGATCCCTAATGTCAACGCGGCTTACTGGCTCATAGAAGCCGTCGTCGCAGTCGTCGGCGGATTAAGATATTTATTCTTATTTGCCGCTGCCATTAAATTAAGGTACAGCCACCCTGATGTTCACAGATCCATGCGAATCCCTGGCGGAAAAGTCTGGGGCATGAACTTAATTTCAGGGATTGCTTTTATCATGACCGCTTTTTCAGTCGTCATGACTTTTGTCCCCCCCAATGAGTTTGATATCGGCAATGCCTATGTTTACATCTCGTCTTTAATTATTGGGACTTTGATCTGCGTCTGGCTGCCTGTCTTAGTCGGCTATTACAGTGAATGGGCCCATCGACGTGAAGTCCGTGCTGATTTTATAAAACACCATGGGCTTTAATAAAAACAACTCGTTAACTATTAGATAACAACCTGTCAAAGCAAAGTTAAAATGTCCGGTCCCGGGCAAAGTTAAAATGTCCTCTTTCAAATAAAAGGGAAAGTCCTTATGCGACTGCCTCTCTTTTAGCTGATGCAGCCTGTG
>Ga0214919_10000324_pt1 | contig 81985 bp, 57 predicted proteins | sample LL1503_MetaG_FD_177994 | JGI IMG/M metagenome (GOLD analysis project Ga0214919, IMG submission 177994) | Freshwater microbial communities from Lake Lanier, Atlanta, Georgia, United States - LL-1503 | ecosystem: Environmental > Aquatic > Freshwater > Lake | place: USA: Georgia | collected... | reverse complement strand
TCAGAGCCGATCTCCCGGTTTGGCACGCTGGCTGGGCTACGGTCAGACCTTGTAGCGGTCGCGGCCGGTGTCGGGCGTCACGCCTTCGGGGGTCTCGTCGCTCGCGATGTCGAACCATTCCGGCTTGAAGTGAATCCGAGCCTGCGTCTCGGGATTCGCCAGCGCGATGTTGCTCACCAGCGCGATCACCGCGTCGGCGATCGCCACCTCCGGCTTGCACCGCGGCTGGTTCTCCGGCGACGGATTGCGGATGCACCAGGCCCAGTGCTCCATCTCCTCGGTGTAGCCGCGGGAGGGCGGAGCGCCGTCGCCGGCCACCTTGCCGCCGGCTGCCGGCCCGCCGCCGCCGCCACTCTCGGTGGTATCAAGCGTCGGTGTGCCGTCCTTCTTCTTGGACACCGTCACGCGGGTGTCCTTGGCCGAGCCCTTGTAGAGCATCACGTCCTGCTCGCGTTCGAGCACGAGCGTGCCCTTCGTGCCCATCACCACCTCGCCGTAATCGCCAAACCCGTTGCCGTTGATCGACGAATAGGTGACGACCACCTTCTTGTTGTTGTCTTCGTCGTATCCCGGGGCCGGATACTCGTACATGCAGTAGACGTGATCTTCCACCTCACGATCGGCCGGGAAGATGCTGCGGTTCCCGACGGCCGTGACCGTGAGCGGCTTCACCTTTTTCCCCTCGCCATGCATGGCCGAGACGAAGATGCCGGCCGCGTCGAGCTGATGGCTGCCGAGTTCCGCCATCAGGCCGCCGCCGGTGCGGTTCCAGAGCCGCCAGCGGATGAGTTCCTGGAGCGGCGACCGCGCCTCGCCGTCGCCGAGCGTCATCGGGGTGTAGCCATACTTGCCGGCATCGACCAGCGTGTCGGAGATCTGCGCCTCGAGCTGCGCGATCCTCTTGGTCAGCGGCACGATGTCGGCGGGCTTGGCCGTCTCGAGGTCTTTCTTCCAGCCGACCAGCTTCTTGGCGAGCGACTCGTCGTCTGGCATCGGCGGCTTCCAGCTGTCGTTGCCGGGCAGATTCCCGCGGTGCCACTGTGCCCGAATCGAATGCAGCTGTCCGAGGAGCCCGGCCCTGCCGATCGTGTGCACGGCATTGTCGTAGAGCACGCTGTAGTGCCGCTGGTGGCCGGTGGCGAGGATCTTGCCCGTCTCCCGCGAGACGCGGCTCATTTCCTTGCATTCATGGATGGAGTGGCCCATCAGCTTCTCGGTGAGCACGTGCTTGCCGGCCCGCATCGCCTTGATCGCCGCCTCGGCGTGGAGATGGAGGGGCAGGGCGATGACCACGGCCTCGATATCGTCGTCGGCCAGGAGGTCTTCGTAGGCACCGTAGACCTTCACCTGCTTGCGGGCTTCGTCCTCGCTCGACCACTTGTACTTCGCCATCAGGCCCGGACGAGCGGTGTAGGCACTGGGGCTGGAGACGTCGCCGTGAAACGCGCGGAAGACGTTGTAGGGGCGGATGTCGGCGATCGCGACGACGTTGAGGTAGTCGGGATTGTGGGCGCCCAGAAGCACGCTGCCCTCGTCGCCCGTGCCGAGAACGCCCACGCGGAGCGGGTTGCCCACGCTCTTGCCGTAGCCGAAGTAGATCGATCCCAGGCCCGCACCCGTGGCGAGGCCCGCGGCGAGCGTGCCGGCGAGAAAATCTCGCCGCGTGATGTTGATGGCGTCGGCAAAATTCTCCTTGCCGATCGTTTTCTGATCTTCCGTCAGGTTCATCGCGTCGCCTTCCAAAACAGGGGATCGATCAACAGGGGATCACTCAAAAAGAGATCAAGCAGGGGATTCCGTCCGGCAGCAACCGGTCAGCGGACAGAGATTGCCAAGCCATTTTCCCAAAAAGAAGTCGAGGCCGCTCCAGCCGCCGGTCGGCAGGCTGGCGATTGCGAGCAGGGCGGCGAGTTCCGCCCATTGGTTATACGTGGCCTGGGCGTCGGGCACCCAGAACGGCTGTGACGCGATGATGCTGGCCAGGAAGAAGGCGCCGCCCATGGCGTTGAACTTCACGAAAATGCCGAGCACCAGGCAGGCACCGATCGTGACCAGCGACCAGCTCACGAATCTGTCGGCCTTCCAGAGCCGCGTCGGCGCGATGCCGCCGGAGAGCCGCTGCCGTTCGGCCCCCGTCCGCGGTTCATCCCAGTTCGACTCCAGCTTGGCGCCGATGGCCGCAGCATCTCGCATCCACTCTGCCTGCTGGGCGGCCAGTGCCCGCCGGCCCTTGGAGATCAGTTCGCGAATAAAGGGCACGCGGGCGGCCTCCGGCGAGCTCTCCATTTCCCACCGCCGGGCGAGTTCGGATCGGTACTCCCCCAGGACGATCATCTTGTCGGCAGCATACGCATCAAGCTCATCCTCGGCGGCTTCGAGGCAACGCTTGGCTTCGGCCATCGAGGCCGCATCCAGCGGAACCAGTTTCACCCGCTCTTCAAGCCGCCGCTGCCAGCCTGCCACGACACTGGCCTTCCAGGCGGCGAGCGCGTCGTCCAGAGACCGTGTATCGATCTTCCCGAGCGTCTCCGACCAGTTGCCCGTCTGGGGCAGGTCAGCCTGGTAGAAATCGGCGAGCGGCCCGACAGCGGCCTTGCGAAAGCCAGCGCTCGACCAGGCCGGATCACGAAGATGGCTCAATCCCTCCAGGAAAAAATGCATCCCGACGACGATCCGCAGGAAGGCGAGGGCCGCGACGGCCAGCAGCGTGGAACGCATGGGATGCACCCGGAAGGTCGGCTGTTCGGGAGGAGGAAGGGCCGGCGGCGAACCGTCCGCTGGGTAAAAGCCGGTCAAATCACAGTCTATCGGCACCCTCGGCCGATACCCTTCACTCACATGACTGTATTGAACCACGAAAACCGTCCTCGGCAAGTCATGGGACGACCGCCCACCAACCCCGCCCCAGGCCGACTTGCCAATTCCAGCACTTTCCGGCGAAAACCGTAGGCATGCGCATCGTCCTCTGCTATCCCGTCGAGCCCCACCACATCGCCCAGATTCAGGCGGTGGCCCCCCATGCCGAAATCGTCGATGCCGGCCAGGAGCGGGTGGCGGCCGAACTGCCCACCGCCGACATCTTCTGCGGCCACCCCAAGGTGCCGGTGCCCTGGGACGACGTCGTCCAGGCGGGCAGGCTCCGCTGGATCCAGTCTTCGGCCGCCGGACTCGACCACTGTCTGGTGCCGGTGGTGATTGGCTCGGACATCATCGTCACGAGCGCCTCCGGAGTGCTCGCCGACCAGGTGGCCGAGCATGGCCTCGGGCTGGCAATCGCCTGCACCCGGCGGCTTCCCCTCTTTCTGGAGCAACAACAGCGGCAGGAGTTTGTCCGACGCCCCACCCGCGACCTCACCGACGCGACGGTCGGCATCGTGGGATTGGGTGGCGTGGGCCGGCGGCTGGTGGAGGTGCTTGCGCCCTTCCGCGTGCGGATTCTCGCCACCGACTACTTCCCGGTCCGTAAGCCGGCCGCTGTCGAACGGCTCGGAGGCCCTGAAACGCTCCCCGCCGTCCTCGCGGAGGCCGACATCCTCTTTCTCTGCGCGCCACTCACGCCCCAGACCCGCGGCATCATCGACGCTGCCGCGATCGCGAGAATGAAACGTGGGGCGATCCTCATCAACATGGCCCGCGGCAGACTGGTCGACGAAAACGCACTGGTCGACGCCCTGGAGAGCGGCCACCTCGATTCTGCTGCGGTCGATGTGACTCCCGTCGAGCCGCCGCCGCCGGAAAGCCGCCTCTGGCGGGCGCCACGCCTGTTGATCACGCCACACGTCGCCGGCCAATCGGCCCGCCGAATTGATGCGATGACCGACTTTTTCTGCGATAATCTTCGCAGGTTTCTGTCGGCACATCCGCTCAGAAATCTGGTCGACAAACGGCTCGGCTTTCCCGAGCCAGCTGGCTTTCCCGAACCAGCGGGCTTTCCCGAACCAGACAGCGCTGAAGCACCACGCGAAACACCATGACCAGCCGCCCAGACACCGTGAACACCACGATCTATCAGGAGGGGCCCCCGGCGCAGGACGGTCGGCCGACGATTTCCGTCGGCGGCGACGTGGGCAGCCGCTGCCCGGAGGAGCTGCTCTCCCGCTACGGCGAAATCCTCGATGCGGGCCGCCTCACCTGGACCGACTACCACGCGCTCACCCGCCGACTCGGTGCCGGAGGGCAGGGCGTGGTGTTTCTCACCGAGCGACGCGGCACCGACAATTTCAGCCTGCCGGTGGCCCTCAAGATCTTCTCGCCGGAGCGCTACGAGTCGGAGGCGATCTACGACGAGGGGATGAACCGCATTGCGAAGGTGGCCTCCCGGGTCGCCCAGATCCAGCAGGACAACCTGCTCGATGTGCACAACTTCGTCGAGCAGCGGCGGATCCGCATCATGGAGATGGAGTGGATCGACGGCTACGACCTCTCGCGGCTGCTGGCCCCGGAACTGCTCGCCCAGACCCGGGCGAGCGTGGGCGACGACCGCTGGCGGCACCTGAACAACGTGATCGTGACGGCGGGCCCCCAGCAGTCAAGGCTCAAGCCCGGCGTGGCGATCGCGATCGTCCGCGAATGCCTGGCAGCCCTGGCCGCCCTGCACCGGGAGGAGATCGTGCACGGCGACATCAAGAGCTCCAACATCATGGTGAAGCGGACGGGCAACGCGAAGATCATCGACATCGGTTCGGCGCTCGCGCTCGACGACATGCCCCCCAACCGCACCTGCACCCCGTCGTATGCGGCCCCCGAGGTGCTCGAGGGCCGGGAGAACACCCCCCGTTCCGACCTGGCCAGCCTCGGCTACGTGCTCATCGAGATGCTCTCGGGCCAGCCGCCGTTCGCCGGGCTGCAGTCCTACCGCGACCTGCTGGAGGCCAAGCGTTCGCTCGCCCATCGGCTCCCGCAGATCCTGCCGTCCGACGTCACCTGCAACGAGCTCTTGATGAACTTCATCCGGGGCATGATCGCGGCCGACCCGGCCCGGCGGTTTCCCAGCGCCGAGGACGCCGACCTCGTGAAGGAAGGCGCGGCGAGCTTTCACCGACAGCTGATCGTGGGCGGCATGGCGAGCGAATACGACAACGAGATCCGCGCCTGGCTGGAGCTGCTCGAGTAGGCTGCTGGAATGAACGTCGGCACACGACGTGCAGGGAATCCGTTTTTCACTCCCCAGCCGCACCCCGCAGCCATGCGGAGAGCCGCGTGGCCATCCGCTCGAGCGGCACCACCTCATCGACCAGACCGGCGTCGCTGACTGCTTTCGGCATGCCGTAGACGACGCATCCGGCGGCCGACTGCGCCAGCACCGTGCCCCCTCGCCGCTTCAGTTCACGACACCCGTCGAGCCCGTCACAGCCCATCCCGGTGAGCATCGCTGCCAGCACCCTCCCGCCGTAGAGCTGCGCGGCCGACTCCAGCAGATGGTCGACCGACGGCCGACAGCCGCGACGCCGCGGGCCATCGTCGAGCACACACGCGACCCGCTCACCCCGATGCGCCACGCCCAGGTGCCTGCCCCCTGGTGCCACGAGCACCATTCCCGGCCCGACGAGCATGCCGTCGGCTGCCTCCACGACCCGCAGTGGCGACATCCCGTCGAGTCGCTCGGCGAGGCTGCCCGTGAACTGGGCCGGAATGTGCTGCACGACGAAGACCGGCACCGGCAGATCGGCAGGCAGCAGCGGGATCACGGCCCGCAGGGCCTGAGGGCCACCGGTCGAAGTACCGATCACGATCGCGTCGAACCGCGCCGCTGCGGAGGGCCGCAGCGGCCGATCCATCGGCGGCGTCGTGGCGTCTCCAACCGGAGCCCCCATGCTCTCCCGGACAGCGGCCAACTTCTCGGTGAGTTCGCGCTGGATCGTCTCGCGCGAGACGTGCAGGTCGCCGCCCGCGGGCTTGAGCACGAAGTCGAAGGCGCCCTCCATCAGGGCGGCGACCGTCGTCGGCGCTCCCTGTGCGGTGAGACTGCTGACCATGATCGACCGAGGCGACAGCCCACGTTGCTTGAGTGCCCGCAGCACCTCGATCCCGTCCCGGCCCGGCATCTGCACGTCGAGCGTGACGACGTCCGGCCTGATCCGCGCGATGAGTTCCACCGCCGCGTCGCCGTCGGCGGCCGTTCCGACCACCTCCACACCCGCGATCCTGCCGAGGACCGTGAGGAGCATCTGCCGGTAGAGGGCAGAATCGTCGACCACGACAACCTTGAGGACGCCTTCAAACATGGTGCGAACAGAGACTGGTGGGCTGGTACGGATGGGGTGGGGTTGTGCACATCGTAACGATGGTGCCGGGGAACGGCATCTCCCCGACCAGTCCGCACTCCCGTCAATTTGAATGCACCGAATTCCCAAGCTATACCTCGATGGGTCCTCCGGAGAACCGGGGGACGCTGTTTCGCGGCCCGCACGTCGCCTCCGCACAGGTACCACCGGCATGGAATCGGTCCGCCCCGCAGATGTCAAACAGGCCGCTTCGGCCCAGTTCGTCGGCTTCGAAATCGCCGGCCAGAAATACCTGTTTCGCATCGAGCGGATCCAGGAAATCATCACCCCAGGCAGCCTGACCCGTGTGCCGGACGTGCCCGCGTACGTCGTCGGCGTGAGCAACCTCCGCGGCACGATCATTCCCGTCATCGACCTCCGGCTTCTGTTTGGGCTGCAGGCCCGCGAGTCAAACGCCGACACCCGCACGATCGTCGTCAACGTCGGAAACCGCACGATGGGCTGCATGGTCGACGCCGTCTCCCAGGTGATCCGCATCCCCGTGGACCAGATCCACTCGACTCCAGACACGGTCGTTGCCGACCGGCAGCGGTCCGTCGAGGGATTCGCCCGCGCCGGCGACGACCTGTTCATTCTGCTCGATGCCGACAGTCTGCTCGATCCAACCGGCCTCGCCGGCATCCACCGCGCTGGCGTTCCCGGCGTCACCCCCTCTGATAAGGCCTCCTGAGATGAAGTTGTCTTCCGATCGATCACTCCGAAATCTGGTCCTCGCGTCGCTGCTGACGATGTCGCTGGTGCCGCTCGCCCTGCTGGGCGTTGCGATGTACCGCTCGGCGGCGGAATCGCTCCGCCAGCAGGCGTTCGCGCGGCTGGAGGCGGTCCGGTCGATCACCGCCCAGTCGGTGGAGCGGTATTTCTCGACCTTGCGCGAGGAACTCCTCGTCACGGCCAGTGGTCCGCTGCCAAGGGAAGCGCTGACGACGTTTCGCGAGGCGTGGCAGGAACTGCCTGTCGCCGACGAGACGGTGGCGGCAACGCGGCAGGAACTCGCCGGCTACTATGCCGCAGAGTTCGCGCCCCTCTATCGCAAGCAGAATGCCGCGGAGATCGACGTGCGGCCATCCATCGACGCCCTCACCCCACGCGGCGTGATGCTGCAGGACCGCTACCTGCGGCGGAACCCAAACCCCGTCGGCTCGAAGCAACTGCTCAACGCCGCCGATGACGGCTCCGATTACTCCCGCGTCCATGCCACACTGCACCCGATCTTCCGGGAGATGCTCGAACGGTATGGCGTGTATGACATCTTCCTGATCGATGCCGCCTCGGGCACGATCCTCTATACCGTTTTCAAGGAGATCGACTTCGGAGCGTCACTAACCTCCGGCCCGCTCGCCTCGACCAATCTGGCCAAGGCGTTTCGCGAGGCGGTCGCGATGGGCCGTCCGGGCACCATCGCCTACGGCCAGTACAGCCGCTACCTGCCTTCCCTGATGAGCCCCGCGAGCTTCCTCGCGACGCCGCTCCTCGACGGCGACACGGTCGTCGGCGTGCTGGCGTTCCAGTTGCCGCTCGACAAGGCCAACGAGATCATCGGCCAGACGACCGGCCTGGGCGAGACTGGCGAGACCTACGCCATCGGCCCCGATCGGATGTTCCGCTCCAACTCCCGGTTCGCGAAGGATCTAGGCGTCGAATCGACGATCATCAACCCGAAGTTCAAGGTTGACACGGTCCCCGTCCGCAGCGCCCTCGACGCCGGCGAGTCGGGCACGGCCATGGGCCGCGATTACCGCAACATGCCGGTGCTCTCGTCGTGGACACCGGTCACGATTTTCAAGGGCGACGCCAATGGCAACGGAGCGGTCCGCTGGGCGCTGATTTCGGAAATCGACGAGGCGGAGGTGATGGCGCCGGTGCTGCGGCTGCGTCGGTTCGGCCTGCTCCTCTTCGGGCTGACCACGGCGGGCATCGTGCTGTCGTCCTTCTTCATCGCCCGTCGCCTGACCCGCGATCAGCAGATGCAGCAGCAGCTCTCCGAAATGGTCGGCAACACGTCGGTGCGGCTGATCCAGGCCGACACAACCGGCACGATCCGTTACATGAATCCGGCGTCGGAGAAGACACTCCGGCAGTTTCAGCACCTCGTGCCACGTCGCGTCGAAGAGATCGTGGGTGGCTCGCTCGACACCCTCCCGGCTCCGGCGCTGATGCCCTGGAAGCTCCTGGCCAGCCCTGACAGCCTGCCGCGTCGGGAGCAGGTGAATCTCGGGCCGGAAGTGCTCGACCTCAACATCTCTGCCCTCAACGACTCGAAGGGCCGCTACATCGGCCCACTGATCACCTGGGACGTGATCACCGACCGCGTCCGCAGCGAGGAACGGGAAAGAGAATTGCAGACGAAGGTGGCGTCCGACAAGCAGAGCCTCGAGACGAAGGTGGGGGTCCTGTCCAATGTTTTCGGGGCGGCGGCGAAGGGCGATCTGAGCATCTCCGTCGATGCCGACGGCGATGACGAAATGGCGACACTCGCCGGCAACGCCGGCCGCATGCTCGGCGATCTCCGCGACGTCATCAGACAGATTTCCGAGGCTGCGGAACAGCAGAACGACGGGGCTCGGATGATTGCCGAGAGTGCCGGCAGCCTCAGCGACGGAGCCCAGTCGCAGGCCGCCAGCGTCGAACAGATGACGGCGGCCGTGGAACAGCTCGCGTCATCGATCGCGGTGATCTCGAAGAGCGCCGTCGAATCACGGGCTCAGGCGAGCCGCACCACGCAGTTGGCCCAGGCTGGCAGCCAGGCTGTCCACGATGCCATCGACTCGATGCGGACGATCCGCAGGTCGTCGGAGCAGATCAACGACATCATCCAGGTGATCAGCGAGATCGCCGCCCAGACCAACCTGCTCGCGCTCAACGCCGCCATTGAAGCGGCGCGGGCGGGCGAGCACGGGCTCGGGTTCGCCGTGGTCGCCGACGAGGTGCGGAAGCTCGCGGAACGCGCCAGCGAGGCCGCCAAGGAGATCACCCAGCTGATCAACGAATCGACACAGCGAGTCGAGCAAGGGGCCGATCTCTCCGAGAAGGTCGGGCAGTCGCTGGCGGCGATCGTCTCCGCTGTCGAGTCGACGGCGGCGGGAATCTCCAGCATCGCCGCCTCTTCGGAATCCCAGTCGGCCAACGCCAGCGAGGTCAAACAGGCGATCCGGTCGGTGTCGCAGACCACCGAGTCGAACGCCGCCGCCGCCGAGGAGATGGCCGCGAGCGCCGAGGAACTCGGCGCCCAGGCGCAGGGCCTGCGTGACCTCGTGAAGCGGTTCCGGGTATAACGCGATCCGCCGGCGTTGTCGCGGCGTGCGAACAGGAGTTGCCGTGAGCGGATTGATCTCGCTGACACCCGAACAGTTCACGATGTTCCAGCAGTTCATCTACAAGCACACCGGCATCTGGACGCTGGACGGCAAGGTCGCGCTGCTGAGCAATCGGATCCGGCGCCGGCTCCGCGACCGCGGGCTCGAGTCGTTCGAAGAGTATTACAAGCTGCTCACCGCCGGGACGTTGGCCGGAGAGTTGGAGTCGTTCATCGACGCCATCACCACCAACGAGACCCACTTCTTCCGCACAAACGATCACTTCGACTGGTTCGCGGGCCCGTTCCTCGACGGCGTGATCGCGCGGGCCACGGCCGGGCAGCGGGAACGGTCACTGCGGGTCTGGTCGGCGGCATGCAGCACCGGTGAGGAGCCGTATTCGCTCGCCATCTGCCTGGCGGAGAACGCCCCACGGCTGGCCGGCTGGACACTGCAGGTCGTCGGCACCGACATCTGCGAGACGGCGCTGCAGACGGCACGTGCCGCGACCTACGGGCCGAAGGCGCTCGAACACGTCAGTCCGGAACGCCTCGCCCGTCACTTCACCGCCGTTCAGGGTGGGGAAACATGGCGGCTCAAGCCCGCCGTCGCCGGACTCTGCGAATTCCGCCGGCACAACCTCCTCGATCCGATGTCCGGGCCGAAATTCGATTGCATCTTCATCCGGAACGTGCTGATCTACTTCGACCGCGGCTCGAAACCGGTCGCCCTGCGGCACCTCGTCAATGCGCTCCACGGTGGCGGTTTCCTCGTGGCTGGTTCAACCGACGGGGCGCACGATTTTCTCGAGGGGCTCGAGCGACGCTCGACCTTCGCCTACCAGAAACCCTGAAAGATCGCCGCCATGGCCGACAGCAGCCGCCGCAACCAGGATCTCCCCGCCGATGACATGGCGGAATTCGTCAGCGTCTACATCGACGAGACGGGCGAGCAGTGCGAGCAGCTCGTGCAGTTGCTGCTTGCGCTCGAGTCGGAGCCCCGCGACGCCCGTCGGATCGCCGAGGCATTCCGGCTCATCCATTCGATCAAAGGCTCGGCGGCCATGCTTGGGCTCGACAGGATCACGGCGCTCGCCCATCACCTCGAAAGCCACTTCGAACGACTGCGATCGGGCAGCCTGCTCCTCGACGGCCCCACGATCGAGGCGGCCCTCAAGTGCATCGACTACTTCCGCGCCTGCAACGAACGGCTGCGACAGGGGCAGAAACTCGAACCGGTCGACGACCTGCTCGAGGTCGTCAAGAAGCTCGGGCAGACGACGCCACCAGCTTTACCAACGGCGCAGACGACGTCCGCTGTACCAGCTTTACCAACGGCTCCGCCGACGTCAGCCGTGCAAGCTGTACCAACGGTGACGCCAGCACCTCCCGTGCCTCCGCCGACGTCAGCCGTGCAAGCTGTACCAACGGTGACGCCAGCACCACCCGTGCCTCCGACGACGCCTGCCGTGCCCTCAGCGAACGAGCGGATTCGCCGGATCAGGGTTCAGTTCACGCCTGGGCTTGCCATGGCCGACCTCAAGGCCGAACTGGTGCTCGCGCGGCTCGCCGGCCTCGGCGCCGTCGTCGAATCAACTCCGGCGTCGGCCGAGTTTGCCACCACCAGCGACCTGCGGACCCTCGATATCGTGCTCCGTACAGCCGCCACCGGCAGCGCGATCACGATCGCTGCCGATGTCGACGGCGTTGTCGGCGTCGAACTCGACGTCGCCCCGCCGGCTGAGCCCGCCGCTGCCCCTGCGCCGACGGAGAGCGGCGCGGTCGCCGAGACGATGCGGGTTGGCGTCGAGCGTCTCGATGTGCTGCTCAATCTCGTCGGCGAACTGGTCGTCAGCCGCGCACGCTTCGTGCAACTCGTCACCGATATGGCCCCGCTCTTCAGAAAAGCAGCCGTCGGCGGCAGGTCCGGCGGCACAACCCACTCACTCCGCGAGGCCGTGGAATCGATCATTCGGTCGGCCTCAGGGCCGGTCGACCGGGCCGCCGCTGCCTGCGAGTCGCAGCTCGAAAAGCTCGAGGAGCAGGGCCGGATGTGGGAGGAGGGCCACCGGCGGTACGCCGAGCTCGTGGAGTCGGTCGACCACCTCACCCGCGTGGCCGACAGCCTGCAGCGGGGTGTGCTCAGCACGCGGATGGTGCCGGTCGGCCCGCTCTTGAACCGGTTCAAGCGGTCGGTCCGCGACATCGCGAATGAGCTCGGCAAGAGCGTGACGCTCGAGATTGCGGGCGAGAAGACCGAACTCGACAAGCGCATGATCGACGAACTCGGCGACCCTCTCGTCCATCTTGTCCGTAATGCCATCGACCACGGGATCGAACCGGCCGACGTGCGGCTGCGGCGTGGCAAGCCGGAGATGGCCACGGTGCGGCTCGCCGCGTCGCATCGGGGCAACAGCGTCATTATCTCGATCAGCGACGACGGCGGTGGCATCGACGTCGAACGGATTCGCGATCGTGCCGTTGCCCGCGGACTCGTTTCGGCCGACCAAGCAGCCACCCTCAGCCCGCGTGAACTGATCGACTTCATCTGGCAGCCCGGCTTCAGCACCGCGGCGCAGGTTTCCAACATCTCGGGACGGGGCGTCGGAATGGACATCGTCCGAACCCGGATCGAGGCGCTGAGCGGATCGATCGACATCGACTCGACGCTTGGCGTGGGAAGTACGTTTACCATCCGCCTGCCCCTGACACTGGCCATCGCGCGGTGCATGCTGTTCCGACTGGAACAGGCCGCCGTGGCCGTGCCGGTGGAAAACGTCCGAGAGCTCGTCACCGTCACCGATGACTGTATTCTGACGATCGGGGGCCGCAGGGTGTGCGACATTCGGGGCGAGTTTCTGCCGTTGGTCGACATGGACGAAGTCTTTTCCTGGCCGTCCACGACGGGAGAGCCGGCACCACGAGGGGCCGTGCTCGTGATCCACTCCGGTGCGCGGGCGGTCGCCGTCGGGGTATCGACCCTGCTCGGCACCCAAGATCTCGTCGTCAAATCGCTCGACGACAACTTCATGCGGATTCGCGGCCTCGGCGGGGCGAGCATCCTGGGCGATGGCGAGGTCTGTCTGCTGCTCGATGCTTCGGCGGTCGTCGACATCGTCATGCGGTCGCGCAGCGCAACGGAGGTGCACGCATGACGCCCGACAAAGGCCGGCTGGCGGCCATATTCCACCGCGGCGCGGACGACGCCTCCCACGCACTGGCCAAGTGGCTCGGCCGTCCCGCAGCCCTCTCGGTGCAGCGGCTCGACGCGCTCCCAATCGCGGAGGCTGCGGCGGTCATGGGCTCGAGCGACGCGTTGATCTGCGGCTGCGCCATGCGAATCGACGGGGCGATCGGCGGCCTGCTCCTGCTCGCGGCCGACGACGACGCGGGCCTGTCGCTGGCTGACACGCTGCTCGAACGGCCTACGTGCACGTCGACGTCGTGGGGCGACCTCGAACGGTCGGCAGTCATCGAGACGGCCAACATCGTCGGCTGCGCCTACTTGAACGCGATCTGCGCAGCCCTCGGCCCGGCCGGAGCCGCCGGCATCCTCCCCTCTCCACCGGTGTTTCTCCGTGACTTTCCCGAGGCGGTCATGGGAGCGGTGCTGATGGAGCAGACGGTCCTGTCCGACATCGTGCTGCTGGCGCGGACCGAGTTCCGCATCGACGGCACGCCGGTCGCCTGCGGCCTCGTCTTTCTGCCCGACGCCGCCGGTGTCGCGGCTCTCATGCCATCGGCCGTCGATCCGGGAGCCGGCACGTGACTGCGGCTGACCTTCCAACGCCGCCAAGCCGTCCTGGTGATTCCATCGCCATCGGTCAGATCGGCGTCGCCCAGGGCGGTGGCGTGCTCAGGACATTCGTCGGCTCCTGCGTGGGGCTCGTGCTCCACGCGCGCAGCCAACAGGCCACCGGCCTCGCGCACGTGATGCTGCCGTCATCGAATGGCCGCGGTTCGCCGCCCGGCAAATATGCCGACATGGCTGTGACCGAGACGCTCCGACTTCTCCGCGAAGCCGTCGGGGAAACGCCCCTCGCATGCACCGCAAAACTCGTGGGTGGCGCGACGATGTTCGCCTTCCAATCGGGCATTCCGATCGGTGAACAGAACGTTCTGGCGCTCGAGAAGATTCTCTTGGATCTCGGCATACCGATCACCGGCCGCCTCTGCGGCGGGCGGCATGGCCGGCGGCTCATTGTCGACGTCGTCACCGGCGTGGTGACGGTCGAGACCGCAGGACACGGCACGGAGACCTTGGCGTAATGGGAAGGGAGACTGCGATGGATACGAACCTGGTGGGGGCACGTGCCCCTCGGCTGCTGGTCGTCGATGATGCGACCATCATGCGGATGCGGATCGCCGGGATCGCCCGCGAGGCCGGATGGGAGGTCGTGGCCGAGGCCACCAACGGCCGTGAGGGGCTCGAACGCTACGTGGAACACCGGCCCGATCTCGTCACGCTCGACATCGTCATGCCCGAACTCGACGGAGTGGAGGCGCTCCGCGAAATTCGGGCCGCAGACCCCACCGCACGCGTGGTGATGGTCAGCGCCGTGGACCAACGGGCAAAGCTCCGGGAATGCTTCGCCCTGGGGGCCCTCGATTTTGTGGTCAAGCCGTTCGACAAGGAGCGGCTGCTGTCGCTGTTTGGAAAGTATGCCGCGGTGGTACGTGACACCCCCGCCGCTGGCCCAGCCTGCGAGCCCCATCAGCCCGGCAACGGCTGACGACGGATGCCCATGACCGCCGGGGAATCCGATCGTCAGGATCGAGCGTTCCGGCTATCCTCTAGGCCATGAATACACCACTGACGATCGTGATCGCCGAGGACAGCCGTCTTCAAGGGCGGATCCTGAAGGCTGCCCTGGAAGCGGCCGGTTATCTGGTCCACTGGGGGGCCAACGGCAGCGAGGCCCTGGCCCTCGTCCGCGAGCATCGGCCCGTGCTTGTGGTCTCCGACGTCGAGATGCCCGAAATGGACGGGCACGAACTCTGCCGGACTCTCAAGGCTGATCCAGACCTGCGGCAGATACCGGTGCTCATGCTGACGGCGCTCGCCGCCACCTCCGACATTCTGGATGGTCTGCGCGAAGGGGCTGCGGCCTACGTCACCAAGCCCTACGATCCGCCTTACGTGGTCGACCGGATCGAACACCTGATCCGCCACCTGTCCGCTCCGGATACGCCCGGAGAACCGCTGCCGCTGGAATACGCCGGCGAGACCATGCAACTCGATGTGAGCCGGCGGCAACTGCTGAACCTGCTCCTTTCCACCTACGAGAACATCCTCCGTCAAAACACCAAACTGGAGGAGATGCACTCCCAACTCAGCGTTGCTAGCGAGCAGGTCAAGGCGAGCCTGCAGAAGACCCAGGAACTGCTCTACAGGGTGTTTCCCCGGCAGATCGCCGACGAACTCGCCACTGCAGGGCAGAGCCAGCCGCGGCACTTCGACGCAGTCACGGTCCTGTTCACCGACTTCGTCGGCTTCACGCGGGTGGCCGAGACGATGGCTCCCCAGCAGCTGATCGACGGCCTGGAAGAATACTTCCGGCGGTTCGACGCGCTGACGGCCCGGTGCCAGATGGAAAAGCTGAAGACGATCGGCGACGCCTACGTGGCGGCCGGTGGCGTTCCCACCGCGAACGCCACCCACCCCCTCGACGCCGCGCTGCTCGCGATGGCGATCCGCGAGTGCGTGACGGAAGCGGCCAGGGAGTGGGAGGGAACCGGTGCGCCGACCTTTGCGATCAGGATCGGTCTCCACACCGGGCCGCTCGTGGCCGGCGTGATCGGCGAACAACGGTTCACCTACGATCTTTGGGGCGACACCGTGAACACGGCCAGCCGCATGGAGAGCGGCGGCGAGCCCGGACGAATCAATATTTCCGCCGCCACCCACCAACTGGTCGAGCCGTTCTTCGAGTGCACGCCGCGGGGCAGCGTTGCCGTGAAGAACCGCACCGCCGTCGACATGTATTTTCTGGAACGACTGCGGCCCGAATTCAGTGCCGACCCGGCTGGCCTGACGCCCAACGAACGGTTTCACGAAGCCCGTGAACAGCTGCGAAACGCCGCGGCCCCGCTCGCCTAGCCTCTTGCCGGGCCTTTCAGCAGCCCGTGGCGGATGAAGGGGATCAGAGATCGCGGGACACCATCACCAGCGACGACCAGCCCGTGGAGTAGGTTTCGAACCCCGGCGACATGGCGAACCCGGCGCAATACTCACGGCCGCCAAAATGATGCACGCCGTATCCCTTCTGCCCCTGGCGGAGGCCCTGGAATAGGGAGTTGTCGAACGTGTCGCGGAGCGCTCCCGCCGGAAAATCGGCCAAAACAGTGCCTTCTGCATCGACAAAACAGGCGATGGCCCGCTGCTTCTCATGGGCCGACAGCGGCATGCGGTCGAGGATGGTCTGGCCGAGGGCATCCCAGTTGAACACGATGCCGAGAACCCCGAGCAGTGCCCCTTGTGATTCGCCCCCGGCCCGCACACCGCAGGAATAGACCAGCGACCGCTGATGATTGACGAGCGGCGAACGATGCACGGCCTGGAAACCAAACTCGTCGCCACTCCGCGTTTTCATGGCGGCCTGAAACCAGGGGGCCTGATCCTGCATCATGCCGGTGACCGCATGCTGCGCGGGCCGACCATTGGCCACGACCTTGCCCGTGAGATCACAGAGCACCAGATCAAAGTAGACCGTGTAGGCGTTGAGGATCACGCCCAGCCGCTGACTGGCGAAGCGGCGGTTTTCCTCGGTCGGCGATGCCAGCGCGGCGACGACGCTGCCATCGGTGGCCCACCACCGGACGTCGCAGGAACGCTCATAGAGATTGCGGTCGACGAGATCGATGTTCGTCAGCGCCAGATCGGAGAGCCGTTCGCCACGCATCTTCGTCTGCAGCACCTCGGTCACCTGCTGCATTTCGCGGATCAAGCCCCGCGATCCGCGGGCCAATTCCTTGGCGGAGTCGCCGGTTTTTTCCGAGAGCTGCGACATCGCCTTGGCGACCACGCCAAACGCCACGCCCGCGTCACCAGCCCGCGCCGATTCAATTTCGGCGTTCAACGCAAGAATGCGAGCTTCGCGATTGAGGCCGGCGATGTGCTCGACCGTTTCAGTGAGGAGCGTGGAGAGTTGCTGCGTCAGTTGCGCAATGTGCTCCGGCGTGGCCAGATCGCTCGCATGGCCGCCTCCGGCCGCAACCGCGATCACTTTCGACGCCACTTCCTGTCCGGGAGCCTCTGCACCAGGGGTGTTCATCCGACGCTGTCTCCTGATCGATAGTGCCCGCGATCGAATCGGCCGGCGGGCCGGCATGGGCAACGACGCGGTGCCGTCCGCGAGGGAATTCGCCAGGCTTTCTGACAGCGTTCGTGCCAGAAACGTCTGCGAGAGAAAACAGCGAGGGTGACGGGACTCGAACCCGCGGCCTCCAACGTGACAGGCTGGCGCTCTAACCAACTGAGCTACACCCCCGTGCGCAACTCGTGGACACGCCACGAGTCACAACGGGCCTTCGCCGTAAGTCTTTAGTGTATCGGTTTTGCCGCCACTTCAAAAGAGGCTGTTTTGCGTCAGAAAATGCCGCGGGTGGGGTCGAAGCCCTTGCGGTCCGCCAGTTCGAAGTCCTGCTTGGCCTGCTCCTCGAGCCCCACCTCCCGGCAGGCCAGGGCCCGATGATAGAGCATCACCGCCATCCCGTGCTCGAGCCCCCGCACGCGACAAGCCAGGTGCACCGGATCGACCCGCCCCGCCAGCAGGCCGAGCTTGCGACGATTCTGCTGCATGCCCGTGATGGCGAGATTGAGCTGGTCCACCGCCTCGCGGTGGCGGCCCACCAGATGCAGCAGGAAGCCCCGGGTGTCGAGCATCTCGGGTGATGCTTCCTCGGTGGCTCCGATCGCCCGATCGATATCGACGATGGCAGCCGGCAGATCGCGGCCCACCAGTCCGCGAATGTAGGCGCGGTGGTTGAGGGCGTCGGGATCGCCGGGAGCCGACAGGCTCACCACCATGTCGGCGGCGGCGAGGGCTGCATCGGCATCGTCAAGCACGACGTTGACCAGCGCCCGCACCCGCCAGGGCTGGACGGCCGTGGGTGCGATCCCACTGGCCCGCACCGCATCCTCGCGGCAGCCAGGGGCATCGCGTTTCTCGAGCCTGAGCATGGCCCGCATGCAGAGCAGATCGGCATCGTCACCCAGCCAGCGGACGGCGCGGCTCACGTCGGCCACGGCTCCAGCGATGTCGCTCCGGGCCTCGCACTCGGCTGCCCGCTCGAGCGACCACTGCACGACCACCTCTCGGATGACAGGCAGCACCTGCGGGATCACGATTGCTGGCACCACGCCCCCGAGAATGGCGGCGAGCAGCAGCCACCGTTTCCAGGCTCCCGGCCTCTGGCGGCCGACCGGCACCGGGGCAGCATGCCCAGTGCCAAAGCCAGCGTCAAAGCCAGCGTCAACGACGTCGCCCTGCTCCAGAGATGCCAGCCGGGGACCGACGCGGCCGAAATCAGCCGCATCTTGGGCCGCCGTGGGCCGTTCGAACTCCGCGGGGATCGGAAAACCATGCCGGTCGTACCGCATCTCGTCACACCTCGTAGGGGCCGTGCTCCCGTCAATCGTAGCCAGACCTGCCGGCATGAACAATTGACTGGCCTGCTTGGCCTGACGTAACGTCTTCAGGACCGTATGTTTCCCGGAACGTCCAGCACTCTACCGGAACCGCCCCATGCCACTCTTCGAGATCGAAACCGTCGCCCACATCATCATCTCCTGGGCAGCCGACGAGCAGGCGGCGGCGGCCGTTGTCGAGGATGCCTACCCTGGGGAACGGATCGTCCGTCTCACCCGGCGGCCCAGAGATACCTGGGTGATCTCGAAATCAGCACTCGGCCTGAGCACGGGCCTCACCGACTCCCGCGTCGACCCCTGCAACACGGCCCGCGAATGCCTTTCCAAGGCACAGGGCGACAAGCTGCATGCCATCCGGCTCTACATGCACGAAACGGGCGACGATCTCGATCGGGCCCGCCGGGTGATCGAGTCGAACATGGTGATGGGCTGGTGAGTTCAGGGGTTGGTGAGGTCATGGGCTGGTGAGCCTGCCCACCACGACCGCGATCGCGACGATGGCCGCCACCGCCCCCAGCACCCCAGGCTTCGCGGCCGGAGCCGGGGTGACGAGCGACAGCCCGACGAGTTGATTCGGCGTGCCAAGGCCGCCGTTGTCGGCAATCGCCACCAGCGCACGGTTGCCATCCGCCAGCATCGGCCCCAGGCACATGCCCTCCAGATTGACGCCCAGCGAGTCTGACCACAGGAGCCGCTTTTCGACGATCGCCTCCTTGCGGGCGGCCAGATCGCGTTCCACCGCCGAGACATCCACCGCAGCTTTGGTGTCGACGAGATAGATGCGGCTGGCAAACGGCGGCAGGCCTGGCCCGCCACTGCGCTCCAGCACCAGCAGCCTGCCGCGGCCCAAGGCCACGAGCGCTGCGACCCCCGAGAGCGGCTGCCCTGCGAACACACGAACGAACGCATGCGGGGGCTCGACACCGTAGGCCGCCTGGAAGGCGGTGGTCGCCGGGGCTTCGCGGCGGGACCGCAGTCGATCGAATGGCAATGGCGGTTCGTCGGTGGCCAGCGACAGTCTCGTCAGCCGCACCACCGTGCCACCGCCAACCGTCGCGGGCGGGCCGTCGTTGGCCAGGGCCTCCTCGTTGGCCGTCCAGAGGGTGCGTCCGTCAGGTTCGATCGCCAATGACTCCAGCCCGCGATTGGCACGCCTCGTCAGCAGGTTCTCCGGCAGAGGCACCGCCCCCATCATGCTGCCATCCGCGAGTGAAAATGCCCGCACGGCCGGCGTATCCTCCTCGCATACCAGCACACACGGTTCACTGTTCTTGCCGCGTTCAACGGCCGTCCGTCCGCGATCCCGCTGCATGGCCTCAACGACCGCTCCGGGGCAGGGAACCACGTCTTCGTAGTCGTGCCGCTGCGAAAGCGTCACGATGCGGAGCGATTCGACGGCGATGGGCTTCCCCGTCTGCGTAAGCGACAGCCGAAACAGCAGCAGGTGCTGGCTGTTGTCCATCACGGCGACGTATTCGTCGTCGCCCAGCCAGGCGACGCCGCTCAAGCCTGTGATCTCGACCGATTTCCCATCGGCATCATCGGCTCGGTTCGGCAGGGAGATCATCCCCTGAAACGCCACCGCCGGTTCGGCACCAGCAGCGTGGCCGACTTCAGGCCGGCCGGCCGTGGCCAGAAAAAGCACCGCCAACGCATGGCAGAGCATGCGACAGGTAAGGCGGCTGGTCAGGCGACAGGTCAGGCAGAGGCGGCTGCACGACGGGTACGGATCCATGCATGATCTTGTACCACAACCGGCCTGTTACTGCTGGATCGTGACCGCCGGCTCATCGTAGGAAGCGGTACGCACGGCCGCCGGCGACGGAGCAGCGTCATCCGCGAGGATCGTGCGGCTGGGTCGGTAGCTCGATGTGCCGCCAGGGCGGTAGACCGGGTCGGGCCGCCGCACCGGCTGGGCCGATGGCTGGAGCAGCCCCGGCGCTGCGGGAGCTGCCGGCGGCAACGACGCCGGTGGAGCGGCGAACGGCGAGGCGGCGGCGGGCGCGGGAAATCCTGTTGCGGGAAATCCTGTTTCAGCAGGGCTCGAATAAGACGCCGGCGGAGCTCCGGCCGGCGGCGAGAACGAGGCAGACTCGGCGCCGGCAAACCGGCTTGCGGAGCCCCCGGAATAACGAGACCCGCCATAGGCAGCCGCCTCGGCCGGGAGTGCCGCGGCCGGAATGGCGGCAGCGGGATCGGCGGCGCGGGCATCGGCCATGCGGGGTGCAGGAGGTGCGGCGTTGACAGCACTGGCCGAAGGAGCCGAGAAGCTCGAGTAGGCCGTGTTCGGCAGCGCGGCTTCCGACGGAGTCGAGGGCATGCCCGGCGTGCTCGCCATGCTGGGCGTCGTCGACGGAGAGATCGGCGGCAGGGGCTGGCCGGGCGGCGGGATCGCATCGCCGGCCAGGGGAGCATACGGGCCCACCTGCGGTGCGATCGAACCAGGTGCGGTCTGCTGCGACGGCAAGGAGGTGGCGGGCATTGCCGCGACTGCGACAGCTGATGTCGGCTGCGGCGGCGGCGTGCTTCCGTACACAACCGGGGTCTGCGGCTGGGCGGCCTGAAACTGCTGCGCGACCGCATCAGTCGGGCTGGCGGTGCCGGTGATCACATACCCACTCGGCGTCGACGTGGTCGGGTATTGCTTGGCCGACTCGGATGGCTTTTTGATCTCGCCGCCATACGGGGGCGCCGAGGCGAGTGCATCGGCTTCGGCCTTCGGTGTTCCGCCGAAGGTCCACCATGAAGGCTTGGTAAACGAGGTGCCGGTTTTACAGCCCACTGCCGGCACGACGCATCCCATCACCGCAACGGCGAACAAGGCCCTCGTGGCCGTGCTCGGCCCGCGGCCCGGCGCACCGGCGCGAATAGGAGGGTGTGTGTTGGCGTGTTTTTTCTGCGCAGTCATGCAATTTCCTCCAGCCGTGAAACGTTGCCGAAAGTATCGGTTCGCCGGCTGGGGGGGAAATAAGGATTCGCGCGAAGAAAAGTCAACGTCAGCACAAAGACAACAGCCCATGCCTCCCATCACCCCTGAGACAAAGACGTCCAGGAAAGATAGGGAAGACACGGGCCCGTTGAAGCTCCTTGTTGGTGCTACTTCTTGATGGCTGAAAACCGCTTGCCGACGGCGTCCCAGTCGATCACGTTGTAAAATGCATTCACATAGTCGGCCCGACGATTCTGGTAGAGCAGGTAGTAGGCATGCTCCCAGACATCGATGCCCAGCAGCGGCGTGTTGCCCTGCATGATGGGGCTGTCCTGATTGGCCGTGCTCTCGACGAGCAGCTTGCCCTGCGGATCGGCGGAAAGCCAGGCCCAGCCGCTGCCAAACCTGCCCATGGCGGCCTTCGTGAAGGTCTCTTTGAAGGTGTCGAAGCCACCGAACACGCTCCTGACAGCCTCGGCCAGGTGGCCGGCGGGCTCGCCCCCCTTGCCCTTGCCGATTGTCTCCCAAAACATCGAGTGGTTGGCATGGCCGCCACCATTGTTGCGGACGACGGTGCGAACCGCCTCGGGCACCTTGTCGAGGCTGGCGATCAGCTTCTCGATCGGCAGGTCCGCCAGTTCGGAATGCCCCTCGAGGGCCTTGTTGAGGTTCGTCACGTAGGCAGCATGGTGCTTGTCGTGGTGGATCTCCATCGTGCGGGCGTCAATGGAGGGCTCGAGGGCGTCGAAGGCGTAGGGCAGGGCGGGCAGCGTGTAGGCCATGGCTAGGACTCTCCTGGTTTTCGTATGGTTCACGCGGGATGGTACCGCAGAGCGGCGAGCCCGGCAAATGGGCTGGTGCCGACTCTGCCGAACCTGACGGGCGTGCGTCATAACCTGCCTGACGCCCCAGCAGTGAATCCGCCTGCCGCGATCGGTCGAATTGCCCTGAAGCGGTTCGACCGAGGTGCGGCAGGATGCCGGCCGCGGACCGCGCGGGGTGCTCTGGCCCCGCGGCCTCTTGGATGGAATCTGCCACCATGTCGCTCGCTGCCAGCCAGCGCCGAGACCAACGTCGGCGGCTGGTCGTCTCGTGGAACCGCTCCGCGTCGATGCCGTCGTCCTCCCAGCCGGAGCCCCGCCGCCTGGCCGACTACGCGCCGGAGGCGCTGCCGGAGCATCAGCCGAGCCTGGCCACGCTCCTGCCCACGGGGCTGGGCGGCTTCGCGCTCGCGGTGACCGGCCTCCTCGTCTTCCTCGCCGCAGCCGTCGGCGTGGGGCTCTGGGAGGCGGTGGCCGGGGAGCCGGTCTTTGGACGCGACGCCACGCGATTCGCGGCCACGCTGGCGTCAGTCCGCCGTTGTCTGGCCGTGCACTCGCTCCTGTCGCTGGGCGGCTGGCTGGCACAGATCAGCCTGGTCAGCGCCACCGCGACGGCGCTCATCGTGCGGCTGATGCGTCGCCATCGACGGGACGACTACGGGGGCCGCTACCGGGCCTGGGGCTGGCTCGCCGGACTCTTCGTGGCCACTGCCTGCGCGGGGCTGGTGCCACTGGGAGGGCTGTTCGCCGCATTCGTTTCCGACGCCACGGGCATCACGCTCGGCCCGAGCGGCATGGGCTGGTGGGTGCTGCTGGCAGGGCTGCTCTATGGTGCGGTTGGGCTCTGGGCCGTGCTGCCGCTGCATGAGCGGGCGGCAGCGGGCCTCTGGCTGTCGCTGTGCTTCGCGGCCTGGGCTGCGGCGGCTGCCTGCGACTGGATCGGACAGAGCCGAGAACTTCCTGGACGGGACCTCCATCTGGTTGTCGGCAATGTCTGCTGGATGGCAGGCGGAGTGCTGGCGGCGATCGCGATGCTGGCGGCTGCACGGTCGGTGCTCCGCGAGGTGCGTGGGCTCCCGGTCTGCACGGCCAGCGACACTGGCGCGACGGCGGCCACGCCCGCCCAGACCGCCCGCAAGGCCGCCGCCAATGCCTTCGAGGCCGACGACGTGTCTGGCCGCGACGAGGGCGATGCGCCGCACGGCCAGCGGCGTGGGCAGACAGAGTTTGTCGATGCCGCGGATACGCCCGAATCGGACGAGGATTTTGATCAGTCCGGGCGGCATCTCTCGAAGGCGGAGCGAAAACGCTTGAGGAAGCTGTCACGCATGAGCCGGGCCGCCTGACAGCTTTGACGGCGGCGGGCCTGTGCCCGATAGTGCTGCCGGCACCGGAGTTTCACCATGACCGTTCGCACTCGTTTCGCGCCCAGCCCCACCGGCTATCTTCATATCGGTGGAGTGAGGACAGCGCTCTTCAATTGGCTCTTCGCCCGACAGCGGGGCGGGCAGTTCATCCTGCGGATCGACGATACCGACGTGGCGAGAAACGTCGACGAGGCCCTGGAGCCAATTCTCTCGGGGCTTAAGTGGCTCGGCATCGACTGGGACGAGGGGCCGGGCGTGGGCGGACCGCACGCCCCCTACTTCCAGTCGCAGCGGGCCGACCGCCACCGCGCCGCCGTCGACACACTGCTTGCCTCGGGCCACGCCTACCGCGACTTCGCCACCACCGCCGAACTCGACGAGGAACGAAAAGCGGCGCAGGCGGCCGGGAAACCGTTTCTCTACAGCCGACGGTTCGCCGCCTTCACGGAGGCCGACGCGGCCCGGTTTGCCACCGAGGGCCGGCAGAGCGTGGTTCGCCTTAAGATGCCCCGGGAGTCGGCGCTCGTGATCGACGACGCCGTCCGCGGACGGGTCGAGTTCGCCTGGGAACGGGAGCAGGATCATGTCATCCAGCGAGCCGACGGCTCGTGCCTCTACCACCTCGCCAGCGTCGTGGACGACCACGACCTCGAGATCACGCACGTGATCCGCGCCGAGGAGCACCTCTCCAACACGCCGCGGCAGGCGTTCATCGCGTTGTCGCTGGGCTATGAACTCCCCGCCTATGCCCACCTGCCGCTGGTGGCCGAGCCGGGCAGCCGCACGAAACTGAGCAAGCGGAAGCTTGCCCAGTATCTGAAGAACCCCGACTTCAAACAGGTTGCCGAGCACGGCGCACGGATCGCCGAGCGGATCGGGCTCACGGCCGATGCCGACACCTTCAACCCCGTCATCGTCGACTTCTACCGGGAGGTGGGGTACCTGCCCTGGGCGATCGACAACTACCTCGCGCTGCTCGGCTGGTCGTACGACGACAAGACGGAGTTCTTCTCGCGGGACGAACTGGTCGGCCACTTCACGCTCGAGCGAATCAACTCGTCGCCGGCCAGCTTCGACCCGAAAAAACTCTGGGCCGTGCAGGACCACTACATGCACGGGCTCTCGGTCGACGAGAAGCTGGCGTTCATGCTGCCGTTTCTCATGAAGGCGAAGCTCGTGGCCGATCCGGTGCCCCCGGAGGCGGCCGCAACGGTGCGGCGGGTGATCGAGGCCTCGGGCGACCGGCTCAAGGTGGGGGGCGACATCCTCGCCTATGCCGATTTCTTCCTGATCGACGAGCCGCCGCTCGACGAGGCGGCCGTGAAGCAGCGGCTCGCGAAGCCGGGGGTCCGCGACCTCGTGGCGAAGTATGCCGCCGCGATCCGCACCGTCGAGCCGTTCGAGCCGGCCCCGCTGGAAGAATCGCTCAAACGCGTGGTGGAGGATGCGGGGGTGAAGGCGGGCGACCTCGTGCATGCCGTCCGCGTGGCGGTGACGGGCAAGACGGTCGGCCCGGGGCTCTACGACTGTCTGGCGATCCTCGGCCGGGAGAAGTCGCTCGTGCGGCTCGAGAAGGCCCTGCCGCTGTGCGGGTAGTCCTGCTTGGATTTCTGGGGCGGCCGGCTGGCCGCGACGGCCTTGAAGCGTGTCGCCATCCTCGTGTGCACGTGCGTCGCGATCGCAGCCCACCACGCCGCGGCACACGAGGCGGGCGATTTGGGCACCGACCGTGATGCCTTCACACCGTCCACCCACACGGTCGACCCCGGCACCGTCCTCTCCGAGGGTTCGTATGTCTTCATCGACAACCCTGTCGGCCTGCCCACCAACAACTATCCGGAACTGCTGGTCCGCGTCGGCGGCAATGACTGGTTCGAATGGCGGTTCGGCACCAACTACGGCGTCGGTTCGCAGGGCAACATCGTGACCAGCGTCGAGGTGGGGGAGGGCCCGCTGAAGCGTCGATCCCTCTACGAGTCGAGCGTGCTCTACGGGTTCAAGGCCGATGTGTCTGAACAGGATGGCCTCCTGCCGGAGAGCTGCTTCATCATGGAGGGCTCGACGCCCACCTATGGCGAGACGTTCGGCACCGTGCCGGTGGCAACCTACGTGGCCGGCTATGAACTGCCCGCCGGGTGCAAGCTCGACGCGGCCATCCGCTACGCCTATTCCGAGGGCGTGCGCAACTGGTTTGACCGCTGGACTCCATCGGTCGTTCTCCGCGTGCCCGTCACGCCGCGTTGGGAAGTGCACGCCGAATACTTCGACACGTTCACCAAGCGAAATGTCATCGACGTGAATCGGGCGTTCTTCAGCCCTGGCACCCACTACCTGCTCACGAAGAACTTCGAAATCGGCCTCCGGGTCGGCTGGGGAGTCACCGAGGCAGCGGCTCCTTTCTTCTCCGACGCCGGCTTCGGCTGGCGGTGGTGATTCGCCCGACGCTTTTGCCGCAAAAGTCGCTGGCAGCTACATTCTCGTCTTTCCGCTTTCCGCCCCCCGTGGGGACAAGTTTTTAACTTGTCCTTGTCCACAGCATCGATTCCACAAGTTAAAAACTTGTGGCCACGGGTCGAACGCATTCGGTCTCGTCCTTGATGTCGAGACAGTCTCAACCCATCCACTTTCTTTTCTCCTCAGGAGTCTCCCGCATCATGCCGCTGCTCGTCGTCGGAAGTGTTGCCCTCGATTGCATCGAAACCCCCACCGCCAAACGCGACGACGTGCTGGGAGGATCGGCTGTCTTCTTCTCCTACGCCGCGAGTTTCTTCTCGCCAGTGCGGATGATCGGGGCGGTGGGCGAGGACTGGCCACAGCAACACACCCGGCTGCTCGAGACCCGCGGCATCGACACGTCGGGCCTGCAGACGATTCCCGGTGGCCGCACCTTCCGCTGGAGGGGCCGCTACCTCCCCAACATGAACGACCGCGAAACGCTGGAGGTGCACCTCAACGTCCTCGGCGAGTTTCAGCCGAAGCTCAACGACACCCACCGTGATTGCCGGTTTCTGTTTCTGGGCAATGCCTCGCCCGTGGTGCAACTGAGCGTGCTCGATCAGGCCAAAGGCGCGGAATTGACCGTGGCCGACACGATGGACCTCTGGATCAACATCCAACGGGACGAACTGGGCGAGCTGATGAAGCGGATAGACGGTCTGGTGCTGAATGACTCGGAGGCCAAGCTCTTGGCGAACGATGAGAATCTCGTCCGGGCCGGGAAGGCTGTTTTGGCGATGGGCCCGAAATTCGTAGTCATCAAGAAGGGGGAGCATGGGGCGATGTTCTTCAGCGAGCACGAGATGTATGTCATGCCCGCGTTTCCGACCGCCACCGTGGTCGATCCCACGGGAGCCGGCGACAGCTTCGCTGGCGGCATGATGGGCCATCTGGCCTCCCTCGGCCGCTTCGACCCGCAGGCCCTCAAGGAGGCCCTGGCCTACGGCGTGGTGACGGCCAGCTTCACCGTCGAGGATTTCAGCCTCGACCGTCTGGCCTCTCTCAACCGCCACGACCTCGACCACCGCCTGGCCGAATACCGCAAGATGTTGAGCTTTTAGGGCGTCTTCACGCAAAACACGACATCCTGTCGTTTTTGCTTGGCAAACGCAGTTTGCTGGTGCTGCGCTTCGCATCCTGCGAAGCAGTCATGGACGAGCCGGGGATCGGCGGAAGCTCGACGAGCATGAGGCATATCCTTGCCTCCGCGAGGAGACTTCTGCCGTCCCCGGCGGCTCTCACCATCGTTTTTAGGCCTGAACGGGCGTTCAAAAAACCCTCTTGCCAACCGCAGCCCAAACCGATACTATACCCACGTTCAGTGTTCGGTTTGCCGGCAACTCGCTCGATTTATGGTGGCGAAGCAACCACCCCGACGATGTGCCGGGAAACGAGGGAGGCATTCGTTATGGTCTTGGCAGTAGGAGAGAATGGCCGGATGGCAAAGGCATCACAAAAAACCGAAGTGGCAAAGTCCGCAGTAAAGTCGGGCGAAACCAAGAGCGATACAAGCAAGAGCGACGCAAAGGGACGGCCCGTCAAGACGATAGCGTCGTTTCTTGATGGCAATCCGGCGTTGAAAAACACGCTTGCCCAGATCGAGAAGGAATTCGGCACGGGCTCGATCATGCCGCTGGGCAGCGACGCACAGGCCCCGATCGAGGGTATCTCGAGCGGCAGCCTCTCGGTCGACCTCGCCCTCGGCGGCAAGGGCTTTCCCCGCGGTCGCATCATCGAGGTGTTCGGGCCGGAGTCGAGCGGCAAAACCACGCTCGCCCTCCATGCCATCGCCGCAGCCCAACGGGCGGGCGGCATTGCGGCCTTCATCGACGCCGAGCATGCCCTCGACCCCAGCTGGGCCAAGAAGCTTGGCATCTCGCTGGAGAGCCTGCTGGTGAGCCAGCCGACGAGCGGCGAAGAGGCGATGCAGATCGCCGAACTGCTGATCAAGTCGAACGCGGTCGACATCATCGTCGTCGACTCCGTGGCGGCGCTCGTGCCGCAGAAGGAACTCGACGGTGAGATCGGCGACTCGTTTGTCGGCCTCCAGGCCAGGCTCATGAGCCAGGCCATGCGAAAGCTCACAGGCGCCATCGCCAAGAGCAAGACGACCGTAATTTTCATCAACCAGATCCGCGAGAAGATCGGCGTGATGTTCGGCAGCCCCGAAACGACCCCCGGTGGCCGGGCGCTCAAGTTCTATTCTTCTTGCCGTGTCGACGTGCGACGGATCGGCCAGCTGAAGGACGGCGAGGATGTCGTGGGCCAGCGAGTGAAGGTGAAGATTGTCAAGAACAAGGTAGCGCCCCCCTTCCGCGTGGCCGAGTTCGACATGATGCATGCCGACGGCATCAGCGTGGAGGGCGACGTCCTCGATCTCGCGATTCTGGCCAAGCTCGTCGACAAGACAGGCACCTGGCTGCGGTACGGCGAGGTGCACCTGGGGCAGGGGAGGGAGAAGGCCCGTCTCTTCCTCAAGGAAAACCCGAAGGTGACACAAGAACTCCGCGACAAGGTCCTCGCCAGCAAGGATGCCGTGATCGCGGTGGCGAGCGAATCCACTGGCGCCAGCAGCAGCGACGACTGACGGCCGGCGGCCCTGAACGGCCCTGGTCGCTTCCAATAAATCAGTCCCCTCAGTCCCTTCACCGCCCACGAGCAACTGACCCAAGCAGTGCTCGTGGGCGGTTTTTTAGGCCCAGCAAGGCCGCACGAGGGCGTGCATGGAGTCCGCATCGCCCGCCGCGAGGGAGGGCGTGTATAGTGTCCGCCCTGATCGGGCCTGGCCCAGCCGAGGCCCATGCAAGCCTGAGAGCGAGCGTTTTTCCCGGGAGCTGATGACGACATGAAGGCCGACGAACTCCGTGAAGCGTATCTGACGTTCTTTGAATCGAAGGGGTGCGTCCGCCGCCCCAGTGACGTGCTCGTGCCCCGCTGGGATCCGTCGGTTCTCTTCACGCCCGCGGGCATGAACCAGTTCAAGGACCACTTTCTCGGCAAGTGCAAGCTGGACTTCACCCGGGCCACAACCTGCCAGAAGTGCCTGCGAACCGGCGACATCGACAACGTCGGACGCACTCCGCGACACCACACATTCTTCGAAATGCTGGGCAACTTCAGCTTCGGCGATTATTTCAAGCGCGAGGCGATCCTCTGGGCGTGGGAATTCCTCACCGCCCGCAACTGGCTCAACATCGCGCCGGAAAAACTCTCGATCACCGTCTACCATGACGACCACGAGGCCTATGCGATCTGGGCCAACGAGGTGGGCGTGCCCGCGGCCCGGATCACGCGGATGGGTGAGGACGACAACTTCTGGCCCGCCAGTTCTCCCAGCCAGGGCCCCGATGGCGTCTGCGGCCCCTGCAGCGAGATTTTTTATCGGATGCCCGACGGCAGCGACGTGGAGATCTGGAACCTCGTCTTCACCCAGTTCAACCGCATCGGTTCACCGCCGGACAACCTGCACCCGCTTCCCAGCCGGAATATCGACACCGGCATGGGCCTGGAGCGGACCGCAGCGATGCTGCAGGGCGTCGACAGCAACTTCCACATCGACATCCTCAAGCCGATCGTCGAAGCGGTGGCGGAGGTCTGCCACCGTCCCTACGTCGCGGCGAGCGACGACGGCCGCCGGATGCGGCGGATCGCCGATCACGTCCGCGCCTGCACATTTGCCATCCACGAGAACGTGCTGCCGGGCAACAACGAGGAGAAATATGTCGTCAAGCGTCTGCTGCGGCGAGCCGTGCTCGACGGCCGGCAGATGGGCATGAAGGAGCCGTTCATGCACCAGTTGCCGGCCACCGTCGCCGCGATGATGCGCAAGCCCTACCCGGAACTGGCTGAGACGGTCGACCGCGTGGCTGGTGTGATCAAGCGGGAGGAGGAGTCGTTCCTCGCGACGATCGACGGCGGCCTCGACCGCATCGAAAAGCTGTTCGCGACGATCGACCGCTCCGGCACCGGCCTGGTCGGTGGCGGCGAGGCTGCCGAACTCTACACCACCTACGGCTTCCCGCCGGAACTGCTCGAGACGCTCGCCGCCGAGCGGAACTGCAGCTTCGACTGGAACGGTTTCCGGGAGGCGATGGACGCCCACGGCCAGCGGTCGGGCGCCGGCACCCGCGTGGAAGTGTTCACCTCGGGTCCGCTCGATGCTCTCAAGAAGACCATGCACGGTTCCGAGTTCGTCGGCTATGACACGCTCGAGACCGACGGCAAGGTGATCGGCATCATCGCGCAGGGTCAACTCTGCGACTCGCTCCGTGAGGTCGGCCATGCGTCGCCGATTACGGTCGTGCTCGATCGCACGAGCTTCTACGGCGAATCGGGCGGCCAGGTGGGTGACACGGGCACACTGACGTGGCAGGGGGGCAGCTTCGACGTCAGCGACACGCAGCGGGAGGGCGGCTTCATGCTCCACACCGGCCACCTGCGCGAGGGCTCGCTCGACCTCGGCCAGACGGTCCGAGCGAAGGTCGATGCCGGCCGCCGCGCGGCGATTCGCCGTGCCCATTCCGCCACCCACCTCCTCCATGCGGCGCTGCAGCACTATCTCGGCAGCCACGCGGTGCAGCAGGGATCGAAGGTCGACGCCGACCTGCTGCGATTCGACTTCACACACACAAGCAGCGTCGGCCGCGACACGCTCGACCAGATCGAGACCATGGTCAACGAAAACACGCTGGCCGCCGTGCCGGTGGCGGCGCAGCTCCTGCCTCTGGCGGAAGCCCGCCACGCCGGCGCGATGATGCTCTTTGGTGAGAAGTATCCCGACATCGTGCGGATGGTGACGATGGACGGCGTGAGCCGCGAACTCTGCGGCGGCACGCACGTGTCGAGCACCGGCCAGATCGGCATGGTGCGGATCACCGCCGAGGAGAGCGTGTCGGCCGGCACGCGGCGGATCACCGCCGTCACCGGCCTCCGCGCCGTGGATCGTTGCCGGCAGATGGAGGGCGTGCTCGCGGAGGCTGCGGGAGGACTGAAGGTTCCGGTCGCCGAACTGCCCCACCGTCTGGCGGCCATCGCCAAGGAACTCAAGGAACTCAAGAAGAGCAGGCCCGCAGCGGGCGGCGCCGCGGTTTCGGTCGATGAACTGCTGGCCGGAGCGGCCGAGGTGGCCGGCACGCGGATCGTCGTGGCCGACGCCCGTGGTGGCGATGCCGCCGCCATGCGGCAGTGCATCGATCAGCTCCGCCGCAAGGCGAGCCCGATCGCCGTGCTGCTGGGCTCGAGCGATGGCGACAAGGTGACGCTCGTCGCCGGCATCAGCCGCGAACTCGAGGAGCGTGGCCTGTCAGCGGGCAACTGGATCAAGGATGCGGCGACGATCGTGGGAGGGAAGGGGGGCGGCCGTGCCGACCTCGCGCAGGCGGGAGGCAAACTCGCCGACAAGCTTCCCGATGCGCTGGCAGCGGCCCGCACCTCGATCGAAGCGCTGCTGAAGAACTGACGCGGCTCACAAAACAAAAAGCCCCGGACGGAAGTCCGGGGACACCGGGTCGTTGGGCGTTCCCGGATCAGCGTTCCCGGATCAGCGTTCCCGGATCAGCGTTCCCGGATCAGCGTTCCCGGATCAGCATGGCTCGCTGACTGGTAGTCGTACCCGAAGTCCCCCGGCTTCCGCCGGGGGCTTTTATGAAGACGGTGCGCAGCAAGCCCCGCGCCCCAATAAAAGCCCTGAGCGTAAGCGACGGGACAGGCATCACCAACGGCGCCAGGAACCCGTCGCCCTACCCGACGAGCTTCTGCAATGCGGCAATGGCGGCGTCGTAGTCGGGCTCGCTGGCCACTTCCTTGACGACCTGTGCGTATTGCACGACGCCCTTGGAGTCGAGCACGAACACTGCCCGGGCGAGGATCTTCAGTTCGTCGATGAGCACGCCCCAGTGGGTGCCAAAGCCACGGTCCATGTAATCGCTGCCATTCCGCATCGACTTGATCTCTTCGGCGCCGCAGAACCGGTTCATCGCAAACGGCAGGTCAAGGCTGACGGTCAGCGCCGTCACCTTGTCGCCGAGGGCGGCCAACCGCGTGTTGAACGTCTTCGTCTGCACTTGGCAGACCGGCGTGTCGAGCGAGGGCACCACGCTGATGAACGCCGGCTTGCCGAGCAGGTCGGCCTTGCGGATGTGCTGCATGCCGCCGGCCTCGTAGGCCACCACGTCGAAATCGGGAGCGGGCGAGCCCACCTTCACCTCGTCGCCCACCAGCGTGAGCGGATTGCCCTTGAACGTGACTGCGCCGTGCCGACCCATGATGCGTATCTCCTGACGGGGAAAGTAGAAACGGTGAACCAGAGAGCTCTGGCGGAAGTATCGCCGGCAAATCGCCGGCGACAAGCCTCTGCCACTGGATCGCGAGCGAAACCGGTCACGCAGCAGGGCTCGCATGGCGGGAATCGTTGCGTTTTTCTACGATCGGCGGCGGATATCCTTCCCCCGATCCTTTCCGCACCCCTTCGCCGGAGCACGATTCGATGGCAGCACTTGGTCGGCTTGGCCAGTTCCTCGGCCTCGCGATCCCGGCGGTCGCCGTCCTGCTCGAACTCAACCACGCGATCTCACTCGGGCAGATGCTCGTGATGCTGGTGGCGGCGGTCTGCTCCTTCTGGATCGGCCGAATCGTGGAGGGCTACTTCCGCAATGCCTGAAGCCCACACCATGCACCCACTCCTGCTCACGCCTCTCTACCGCCGCTATATCTGGGGCGGCCGCCGCTTTGCGACGAGCCTCGGCAGGCCCCTGCCGCCCGGGGATGACTTCGCCGAATCATGGGAACTCGTCGACCGGGGCGCCGACCAGAGCGTCGTGGCGGTCGGCCCGCTGGCTGGAACGACGCTCGGCGAACTGGTGCGGCATCGGGGCCCCGAACTATTGGGGCGGCATGCGCCTCGGGCAGTCTTCCCGCTGCTCTTCAAGTTCCTCGACGCCTCCCGCGACCTGTCGGTGCAGGTGCACCCCGATGACACGAGAGCGGCCAGGCTCTCGCCACCCGATCTGGGCAAGACGGAGGCCTGGTATGTGATCGACGCCGCGGCCGGCAGCCGCATCTACGCGGGGCTCCGCAAGGGCATCGATCGAGAGTCGCTCGCCGCAAGCTTGAGGGCGGGACGCTGCGAGGATGTGATGCACTCCTTCGAGCCCCGCCCGGGTGACTGCGTCTATATTCCCGCAGGCACCGTCCACGCGATAGGGGCCGGGCTGCTCGTCGCAGAGATCCAAGAGTCGAGCGATGTGACCTACCGTCTCTACGATTGGAACCGCAGCGGAGCCGACGACAAACCGCGGCCGCTGCACATCGAAGCCGGCCTCGAAGCGGTGACCCAGTTCGGGCCCGTGTCACCGGCAAAGTCGCAGCCATCGACGGCCGGCTCCCCTGGAGCCGGCGCGGCCACCCGTCGTCTCGTGACCTGCGACTACTTCCTCTTCGACGAGGTGCGGCCACACGGCAACTGGGCCGTGGGCGGCGACGACGCCTGCCACTTCCTCGCCGTGCTCTCGGGCGAACTCAGCCTCGATCCCAACTGGCAACTGCCGCCACTCACGACGGGCATGTGCATGCTGCTGCCGGCATCGATCGGCCAGCAGACGCTGGCAGCCACGGCCGCGACGACGCTCCTGCACATTCAGCTGCCCTAACCGGGCGGAGTCTGCGTCCATGGGCGAAGCCGGGCGGTTTGCCGGCAAAACCCGCGAGAAACCGACCTTGGGGTGCCCGCTGGTCGGTCCCTACACTCCCGCCGCCCGACAGCCCCTAGCCCCGGTGGGTCCCGATGCACGTCCGCCGTTTCCTGCTGCTGCCAGCGCTGGTCTTGGCGACATGCTCCGGCTGTGCATCCCTTGGCAAGCCGGACTGGCTCGACCCGGGCCCGGAGCGACTCCAGCGGCGACGGGCCGTGCGATTTGATCCCTACCTGCAGGACGACATCGCGCCCTCGAGCCTCCGCCTGCCGCTGATGGACGGCGCCCGACCGCGCGACTTCGCGACGCCGGTGCCGGAGGTCCGCCGTTCCCGCTGGTGGTCCCCCGTGCAGTAGCGGCTCGCGACCGACACAGGCCGGCCGGCAGCTGTTTTGCCCAGGACTTCTGGGCATGCGCCGCGGAGCATCCGCGGGTGTATGATCGAGATCCCGGCAGCGACTGTTGCCCGCCGCCAGAGCCCTCGCCTCTTTTCGACGGATATCCTCACCGTGCCCGCAGACCGCCCCCCACGCCCACCCCGCTCCGGGAAGACAGCCCGTCCCTCACGCCCCGCACGTCCCTCCCGCCCCTCACGGCCCCCCCGTGCGGAACCCTCGCGAATCACGTCGCGTCGGCCGCCGCAACGGCAGGAACTTCCCGACGAGGACGACGCCCGGAGCGCCGCCAAACGGCGGCTCGAGTCAATCGACGACGGGCTCGAGCGGCTCCAGAAGGTGCTCGCCGCAGCGGGACTCGGCAGTCGGAGAACCTGCGAGGAGCTGATCACTGCGGGTCGCGTTGAGGTCGACAGGCAGGTCGTCACGCAACTGGGGACGCAAATCGATCCACTCAAGGCGGAGGTGCGGGTCGACGGTGAGAGACTGCCCAACCCGAAGCGGGTCGTCTACATGCTCAACAAGCCGGTCGGCGTGGTGACCACCAACTTCGACCCCTCTGGCCGGCCACGCGTGGTCGATCTCGTGCCCGGTGAACAGCGGCTGTTTGCCATCGGCAGGCTCGATCGCATGAGCGAAGGGTTGATCCTCGTCACCAACGACGGCGGCCTCGCGAACCTGCTCTCCCATCCGCGCTATGGTGTGGAGAAGAAATATCTGGTCCAGGTGGCGGGTGTCCCATCGCAGGATCTGCTCGACAAAATCCGCCGGGGCATCACGCTCGCGGAGGGCAAGGTGCATGCCAAACGGGTCGAGATCCGCTCGCAACACAAGCAGAGCGCTGTCCTCGAAATGATCCTCGACGAGGGCAAGAATCGGGAGATCCGTCGCATGCTGGCGCGGCTCGGCCACAAGGTGCACCAGCTCAAGCGGGTCGGCGTCGGCAAACTTTCGTTGGGGAACCTGCTCCCCAGCCAGTGGCGGCAACTCGCGTGGACCGAGATCGAGGCCCTCAGGCACGACGCCATCGCGGCCGTCGGCCCGGTCGAGGCCGGGCGAATGAACGAACCGCCACAAAATGCGTCTCAAAGGGACGGGCACCGGGAGAGCCGACCCCAACGGACAGGCCAACGAACAGGCCAACGGGAAGGACGCGAAGGCCCTCCGGCCCGGCCGCGGATGCCACGAGCGGGGCAGGGGGCGGCCGGCGGAAAATACAGGGAACAAGGTGCCAGGGGCCGATCCATCGGAGGGAAGACCGCGGCGGGCCCGGGCGGCGACCAGGAGCCGCGCCGACCGGCGGGCCGGGTCCCGCGTCGGCCACGACGGCCCGGCAAGGCGTCGTCGTGGCGCAAGCCCCGCGGCGCGTGATCGGCGCGGTTTCCCACTGGCAACAGTCCCTGGTAACCGTCCCCTGGCAACCGCTCCAGACAAGCCCCCACGCGAGCGAAAGGATTCGATGAGCACAGCCACTTCCAGCCCGGTCGCGGCGTCAGCCGCCGGCCAGTCCTGCTACGCCGACGCCGCCGCCTTTACGTCGGCGCGGATCGTGGCCCACAGCCAGATTGCCGACAATACGTGGCGACTCCGGCTCGACTGCCCTGCGATCGCCGCTGCCGCGATCCCCGGGCAGTTTGCCATGGTCCGGATTCCGCATCGCAGCGATCCGCTGCTGGCCCGCCCGCTTGCCGTCTACGACACGTTCTTTGAAGCCGCAGACGGACAGGGCGGGGGATCGCCACGCCGCTACGCCGACTTCATCTACGCCGTGCACGGCAGGTTCACGACCGCGCTTCGGGACGTCCCCGTCGGCCAAGAACTGATCGCCTGGGGCCCCCTGGGCAACGGTTTCCAGATCCCGGCCGTCGACCATCTGGTGCTCGTCGCCGGGGGCATTGGCCAAACGGCCCTGCTGGGGCTGGGCCGCGAGCTGCTGGGACAAACGGCATACGGACCGGCATCGCGGCTGCGGCCGACGCCGTCGGGCCGGGTCACCTGCTGCTGGGGAGCTCGCCACGCCGGCCTGTTCGGCGGCATCGAAGACTACCGAGCCGCCGGAATCGAAGTCCATCAGGCCACGCTCGACGGCTCCGCCGGCCTCCGTGGCACGGTCGTCGACCTGCTCGACTCGCTGTTCGGACCGGCGGCTCCAACGCCATCGCCTCCTGCCGACAAGCCTGCCACCCGCAGCCTGCACGTCGCCTGCTGCGGGCCCGATCCCATGATGGCCGCCGTGGCCCGCTGGTCCGCAGCTCGACAGATTGCATGCGATGTGTCGCTCGAGGCCCCGATGGCCTGCGGCATCGGCATCTGCTTCACATGCGTGGCCCGTGTCCGTGACGGCTCTGGTGGCTGGGACTACCGGCGGACATGCATCGAGGGCCCGGTCTTCGACGCGAGCCGAATCGAGTGGTGATGTCAGACGACGGCGTCAGGCCTTCGATTTGGCTGTCGCCTTCTTGGCCTTGGCTGGCGCCTTGGTCGCCGTGCCCTTGGCTTTGGCGGGGGTTGCCACCGGGCTGCCCTTCGATGCTGCCAGCAGCCGCGCTGACAGCCGCGACTTGATCCGTGCCGCCTTGTTGCGATGAATCTTCTTTGCGGCAGCGGCTTTGTCGGCCGTGCTCGCCAATGTCCGCAGCGCATCGCGGCCCCGGGTGGCGTCTCCGGCGTCGATCGCCGAGAGTACCTGCCGCACGTGGGACTTGAGCTCCGACTTGGACGCGCGGTTGCGTTCGCGGTTGCGGAGATTCTGCTTGTGTCGCTTCTTGGCGCTGGCCGAGTGTGGCATGCCGGTTCCTACCCTCTCAAGGTCGGTGAAACAAAAATGGGTTGAACATGTGAGCCGATGGACTCATCCATAGGACTCAAAACCGTCGGAAGGCCTCCGAGACGACCATCGCGGGCGATGGTCACCGGTTACATTCCGGCCCCTTTATCCTTTGCCGGGGTCAGCTTGTCCAGACGTTGAGCCACATCGCGGTAGCCAAAGTCGAGTTCTGCCAGCGTGGAGAGGTATTTTCGGGCCGCGTCGACGTCGTCCAGACCGGCCGCCAGCACCCCCGCCCGGTAAAGTGCCCGCTTGCGGAGGTCCTGCTCGCGGTCGGTCAACGAATCGACGGCCGTCTGGTAATTCCGCATCGCCAACGGATATTGGCGGATCTTCTGGAAGCATTCACCCAGTTCGAGGGCCACGGCCCCCTTGCGGCGGGCATCCTGCAGGACGTCCTGAAACTGGCGAATGGCCTCCGCATGATTGCCTGCGGCCTTCAACCGCATGGCCAGTTCGTACTTCCAGCTGACATTTTCTGGATAGCGGGCGGTGCGGGCGGAGTAGACCTCGATCTCATACTTGAGCTGGGTGGAACGCAACTGCTCGACGGCCTGGCGATTCTCCGGAGTGTCCTCTTCTGCCAGCCGCTTCTCGGCCAGTTGCAGCCGGTGCCGCGTCCAGCGGAGCTGACGGTCTTCTATGTGTTCGCGGACCTTCAGCTCGTTCCCCGAGGCGGCGAGTGCCTTCGCGAGCACCTGCTGGGCCTCTTCGACCGTGCCGTCGCGTTCGACCAGATCGGCCAGTTCGAGATACGGCTCGATGCCGGCGGGATTCTTCGCGATCGCCTGCAGGAGAATGGAGCGACGGTCCTTGGAGCTTACGCCTTCTTCCACGGCCTCCGCCTTCTGACCACCGCCAGCGGCCGGCTTCCTGCCGGTCAGCCCATCGCCGGCAGAGATTGTCTTATCGACCTGCAGCTTCGCGATCTGCCGCTCCGCCTCATCAGCCAGAGACTTGACGTTCTTGATCCGTATCCAGCAGGCGATGGCCTGATCGTATTCGCCGTAGCAGGCGAGAAAATCTGCACATTTGCGATTCACCTCCACGTCAGCAGGAGCGGCATCGAGCGCGGCCTTGAGGTAGACCTTCTGGGTGTCGATGAATCCCAGCCTGCCGCTGGCCTCTGCCATCGCGAGCAGACAGGCATGATCGCCGGGATTGCTCCTGATGATTTCCACGCCCTGCGCGATCACCTCCCGGCATTTCCCGGCCGCGGCCAGCTTTCTGAGGCCCGCCCGCCCGCCCGCCGACCAGAGAGCCGATAGGCCGCCCCCCTTCTTGACACCGTACTTCATCCGCAAGGCCCCCAGAAAGGTCTGCAGATAAATGGCATTGGCCGGGTCACCCGCAACGCACACCGCGAACATCTCGATGGCGTAATCGATATTTTTTGCGAGGCTCTGGCTGCCGTGCTGAAAGCACTGCGAAAGCCTGGTCCGCTCCCCGGCCGAGAGCGCCGCCGACGGCTGTGGAGCAGGAGAGCCCGATCCGGTCGTTGGAGACTCATTCGCCATGGAATTCTGAATCGCTATCTGGATCGCAAGGGGGGCCCGGGCGAGATCCGGCGGGGGCCGGTCCGACAATCCCGCGGGCACGGTATGATTCCGTATCCAACGCCGAGGAATCGGCTGTCTGGATCACGGCACGTTCCCAGAGTGTAGCCCCGGCCCCGGGAGCCTCAAAGGTCGGCGTGGTCCCAGCCGCCTCCAGGCACACCAACCACCGTCAGCAGCAATGGCCCAGGCAGCCCGCCACGGCCTCATCAACGCCGCCACTTTTCCGATGTTCAGCGACCGTCCACCCCCCCCATCCGCGCACCATGGTCACCAAGGCAGGGTGTTGTTCGTGGGCGCCGGGCCCGGCGATCCGGAGCTGCTCACCGTCCGTGCGGTGGAATGCCTCCGCTCCGCCGACGTCGTGGTCTACGACACGCTCGTGCCGCAGGAGGTACTCGACCTGGTACCCCCGAGCGTGACGCGTTTGGCGGTGCCGCGGGATGGGAGAGACGGCGACGGCGACCCCGGCGAAGCGATCGGGCGGCTGCTCGTGCGGCTGGCAGCGGAAGCCCGCACCATCGTGCGGCTGAAGGGGGGCGATCCGGCGGTGTTCGGCCGGCTAACTGAAGAGATGGGACCGGTGCGGGACGCCGGCATTCCCCTCGAGATCGTGCCCGGCGTCACTGCGGCCGTGGCGGCAGCCGCGGCTGCGGGAATCCCTTTGACAAGCCGCTCGGCGGCGTCGAGCCTCACGATCCTGACGGGCCATGAAGCCGCCGACAAGCGGGAGGTGATCGACTTTCGGCAGCTCGCCGAGCTTTCTGGAACCCTGGCGATCTACATGGGCGTGGAACAGGTCGAGCGGTGGTCGAGCGGCCTGTTGGCAGCTGGCAAGCCGGCGCAGACGCCGGTCACGATCGTCAGCCGCTGTTCCTGGCCAGACCAGCGGATCGCCGTCAGCACGCTGGCCCGCTGCGTTGCCGACTTCGAACGCCACCACTGGCCTTCGCCGGCCGTTGTCATCGTCGGCGAAGTGGCACAGACGCTCGTCGGGGCTTCCACCGTGGCAGTCCGCGGGCCCCTCGCCGGCCGCCGCGTGCTGAACACGCGGCCGCCAGGGCAGGGCGACGATCTCGATGCCCTGGTCCGCGCGGCTGGCGGCAACTGCCACCGCGTGCCCGTGATTCGCATCGGGCCGCCTGCGTCATGGCAGCCCCTCGATGATGCGATCCGTCAGGCCGACACCTTCGACTGGATCGTGTTCGCCAGTGCCAATGGCGTGCGGGGCTTCGCCGAACGGCTGCGGGGAGCCGGGCTCGACGGCCGGGCGCTTGGCACAGCCCGGCTGGCCGCCATCGGCCCGGCCACACGTCAGGCGTTGGAACACGCCGGCTTCGCCTGCGACCTGACCCCCGACCTGTTCTGCTCCGAAGGGATCACCGCCGCCCTCGGCCAGTCGCCCATCCCCACCCGCTTCCTCCTGGTGAGAGCCAATCGAGGCCGCGATCTGATGCGGCGGGAACTTGAAATGCAGGGACACATCGTCAGCGAGGTGCCCGCCTACGCGAGCGAACCCGTTGACGCACTCGACGCGACCACCGCCACCGCGATCGAACAGGCTCCGTTCGACTGGATCACCATCACCAGTTCCCTGATCGCGGAATCAGCCGTCAGGCTGTTTGGCCACCGGATCCAGCAGTGGCGAGTGGCAAGCCTGAGCCCGATCACGTCAGCCACCCTGCGCCAACACGGTATCGAACCCACCGTCGAGGCAACGGCGGCGGTCGCCGACAGCCTGGTCGCCGCCATGGCGGACTGGGAAATTGCCCACGCCCCCCGGACTGCGTGACCGGACGGTCTGTCTGCGGGGATGAAATTCCAGAACGATGGAAACCTGCGACGATAGACACTATCGGTCGAGGGACGGGGGCAGTGGCATGGGCCATGGCCCATGTGGGCAAGACGGGGGGATTCGTCATGGGCCGATCTGGTCTGCCGACCACGCTGGTCATCTGCTGTCCGCTCTCCGCGGGCATGCCGCAGTCGACGGCGGAGGCATGCCTTGAAGTTGCAGGTCGGGCCGCGTTGCCGGTGACCTGGATCGCCCCGCTCGACCGCCTGCAGCTTGTCGCCGGGCGTGGCGCCCCGAAAGCCCCGTCGCAGACAGTCGCTCTGGAGATTCCGGCGAACTTGTCGCGTCAGGAACTCCGACAGCTGCTGACGCGAGCGGCCACGGAAGCACCTGGGCTCGATGCCGCGGCAATCCGCGGACCGCTCCCGGCGGAACACCGGCGGATGATGGTCGACTGCGGCATCAGGGTTGTCTGTCGCGACCGATTCGACGACATCACACGCGGCTCCCGCCGCCCGGCACCGCAAGGCTGGTCGTGCCGGAGCACGCTTTGGGGCCTGTGGGAGGTGACCCAGACAACCGCGACACCGCCGGGCCTCGTGAGCCGCCTGCTGCCATGGGGTTCCCAGCCTGGGCTGGTTCCTGGCTCGCTGGCAGTGCTCGACATGGGAGGGCAGGGGCCGGTCGCCGACGCTGCCGCGATCCGCGGCCGAATGGAGCAGTGGCAATCGTGGGCGGAGCGACGCAGCGATCGGGGGCAGGTGGCGTTTGCCAGCCTCTCGGAGCTGCCGGCACTGATCGCGGGAGGTGGCCGGCTGCCTGTGGCCGGTTCAGTCCTGAAGGCGGCCTGAGCGGTCCCGCCAACCGACCAACGGCTCACCGGCGCGGCTTCTCCATGATCGTCCAGCTCATATAGGCCAGAATCCCGCTGCTGACGATAAACCCGATGTCCGTCGGGATGCTGACCCGTTGAAATGGGAACCCTGCCGCCAAGTCGGCGAGAAACAGGATCGCGACGAGCCCCGAGACGATCATCCCGACAAACGGCATCAATTTTGACACGGGATCCCTACCTCCAGCACACGGCCATGCGCATCATAGCCAATTCCCTTACGATATCGGCTATCCCGCGGGATGCCACCTGCCTGCGACCCACGGCTTCCACACGGCCCCGGCGGCCGGACTGACGGCACATCCAACGGCGACCGATTTTTCCAGCCCATCCCGATGCCCACAGGAATCCATACCCCCGTGGCCCACTCCCCTCCTCACCCTCCCCAGCCGCGTACTGCCGTCTACACCGGGTCGTTCGATCCGATCACCCTTGGCCACCTCGACGTGATCCAGCGGGCCAGCCGGATCTTCGACGGGATCGTCGTCGGCGTCGGCATCAACCCGGAAAAACAGCCCATTTTCACGCTGGCCGACCGCGTGCAACTGGTCCGCGAATCGGTCGCCGACCTGCCGAATGTCCGCGTGGAGTTGTTCAGCGGGCTGTCGGTGGCATTCGTGCGCGAGCAGGGGGCCCATGTGCTCCTGCGGGGCGTGCGTTCGCTGACCGACATCGATGCGGAGTTCACCATGACGCTGGCCAACCGCAAGCTTGATCCCGCGGTGGAAACGGTATTCCTGATGGCCGACGCCCAGTATTCGCACATCTCGTCGTCGCTCCTCAAGCAGATCACGCCTCTGGCCGACGACGAAGCGCTGCTCAAATTCGTGCCACCCTCGGTCGTGGCCCCACTCCGCCGCGAGCTCTCCGGCCCGTTGTGACGGCTGGCACGAAATCGCTGGGATAACGCACCGGGCGGGCAGGATGCCATGCGCAATGCAAGCAAACTGCGTTTGCCAAAAAAACCCTGATGCTGAGGAGCCGGTCGGAGGCACGCGCAGGAGCCGGTGAATTCTGCGACTCACGAGCGATGCGCGATTCGTCCACGAGCATCCTGTAGCAGAATCCGCTGGCGACGAGCATGCCGCAGCCGGCGAACCAATGCGGCTCGTCAGCACCAGTGTGCGACAAGATGCGATGTTTTTCGTGTATTCAGTTGACGTTCTGTCCGCCCGCCTCGAAGTGCTGCCGGAGGTAGCGGGCCCGCTCGATGTTGCGGTCTTTGGTGTCGAGCTCGATGCCCCGAAGCTTCTGCAGATGGGCAGGCTGGGTGCGGATCAGGAGCGAGTTGATGTCGGCGATCTTCACATCGCCGATCAGCCCGAGGAGCACGCCCATGCGCACCCGCGACAGCAGCTGCATCGTCTCTTCGGCGCTGATCGTCTGCGCCGTGCGGAGAATGCCGTAGGCGCGGCTCACCTGATCGTGGACGTTCTGCTCGGTTTCGCGGACGAGAAACTCCCGGGCACGCCGCTCGTAGTCGATCAGCACCGGCACCACGTCGCCCACCTGCTCGACCAGCTCCTCCTCCGACTTTCCGAGCGTTGTCTGGTTGGAGATCTGATAGAAGTCGCCCATCGCCTGCGATCCCTCGCCATACAGGCCGCGGACGGCCAGCGAGATCTTGTGCAGGCTCCGAAACACCTTGTCGATCTGCCTGGTGATCACCAGCGCCGGCAGGTGGAGCATCACGCTCACGCGGATGCCGGTGCCCACGTTGGTAGGGCAGGCCGTGAGATAGCCAAACCGGGGGTGAAACGCATACGGCACGACCTGCTCGATCTGCTCGTCGACCACCTTGATCTGCTCCCAGACCCCACGCAGGTCGAGGCCGCTATGGATGCACTGGATGCGGAGGTGATCCTCTTCGTTGATCATCAGGCTGACCTGTTCGAGCTGGTCGATCGCCACGCTTCGGGCCCCATGGGCGTCGGCGTGCTCACGGCTGATGAGCTGCCTTTCGACGAGAAACTGGCGGTCGATCTCCTCGAGCCCACCCACGTCGATCGACTCCAGCCCCCGGCCTGCAGGGGACATCGCGATCCGCTCCCGTAGAAACCGCTCGATGTCGGCGCGATCCTGCTCCGAGGCCCGGCTCACGAAGGGATAGTGCGGCAGGTTGCGGGCCAGCCGCACGCGACTGCTCATGACGATGTCCGACTCGGGCCCCGTGCCGCGCAGCCATTCACCGATCGATTGGGTCAGCATTTCAAGTTTCATGGTCTGCATGCGGAAACGCCGTGCGGCATTCCGTCACTCCTGTCACTCCGGGCGGGCGGGTGGAATCCAGCGGTCCTCGATCGCCCGGATGGCGTCGCGGTTTTCCTTGGCTTTTTCGTAATCCTCACAGGCGATCGCCTCCTTCATCTCACGACGCAGCCCGATCACGCCGGTCAGTTCGGCCGTGCCCGACGCGGCGGCGGATTCCGCCGTCTCGGGTGACCTCGCCGGTCGCCTGCCAGTGTGCTCGGTCGCACCGTGGATGTTCGCAATCAGCGGCTCCAGCTCCTTGGCGAACTGCACGTAGTCATGCGGGCAGCCCAGCCGCCCCTGGTTGCGGAACTCGAAGAACGTGATGCCACACATGTCGCAGGCTTTTTGGTCCAGCGCCGCGAGCTCGTCGGCCGTCTGGCCGACGCCCAGCTGGCCCGCCACGCCGCCAGATGAGTCGTCAGGCTCGGCCTCCTCGGCGGGCCCCGCGGCCCCCTCAGCCTGATTGAGGTAGACCCGGGCATGATCCTCGCAGAGGTGCAGCTCCCGAACGGAACCAGTCTCCAGTTCCGTGATGTGAAACACCGCCGGCTTTTCACATTGCTGACACTTCACGGCCGACCTGTCCTTTCTCGGGGGCACGAGGCCGTGGCCCCGCTGCGTTCGCCTCGCCTGAATCCTCCGCTGAATCATAGCGGCCCGCAGGCGGGAGGTCGCCTTCGGTGCGGCGGCGAGCCGCAAACAGGCCTCCTGCTCCAGTTCCCCGCGGGCTTGTTGCCCGCGGGGAACTGGAGATACTCTGAAATGTTTTCCAGGCGACTATTCCGCCCCCGAGCGCCCCCGAGGGCCCACCAGCGCCCAAAGAGCGCCCAAAAGAGAGATCGCCCAAGAGCACATGTTGCACCTTCCGGACCGGCACCATTTCGACGCCTTGGCGCAGACGCATCGTCTTGTGCCGGTCTACCGGCGGCTGTTTGCCGATGGACTCACGCCCCTGTCGGCGTTTGCCCGGATCGACGCGGGGGAATCCGCCTGCCTGTTCGAGAGCGTCGTCGGCGGCGAGAAGGTCGGCCGCTACAGCTTCCTCGGCGCCGAGCCCTTCATGCGGTTCGAAGCCTTCGGCGCGAAGGTGCGGATCACGCGGACCGGATCGGACGAGGTGGAGGAGTTCGATTCGTCGGACCCGCTCTCAGACCTCGAGCGGCGGATGGCGGCCCACAAACCGGCTCACCTGTCTGAACTCCCGCCGTTCACCAGCGGCGCCGTGGGGTATGCCGCCTACGACTCCATCCGTTACGCGGAGCGGCTGCCCCATCCCCCCGTCGACGACCTCCATCTCCCCGACCTCTCCTTCGCCTTCTACGATCGCCTGCTCGTTTTCGACAACGTCACCAAGTCGCTCGATATCGTGGTGCTGGCCCACGTCGACGACGGCTCGCCCGCGTCGGTGTCGCGTGGCTACGCAGAGGCCTGCCGCCGGATCGACGAAACGATCGCCCGGCTGTTCGCACCGAGCCCTTGGCCACCGGCGGCGGACATCGGCCCGCGGCACGAGCCGCGATGCCTCACCGATGGTACGGCCCGGGCAGCCTCGACCCGCGAGGAGTTTCTGGCCGCCGCCGAGAAGGCGATCGAATTCATCCGCGCGGGCGACATCTTCCAGGTGGTGCTCAGTCGGCGGCTGGAGATGCCCTTCGATTTCCCTCCGCTCGAACTCTACCGCACGCTGCGGGTGGTGAACCCGAGCCCGTTCATGTTTTACCTGCGGACCCCGGCAGCCACGCTCGTAGGCAGTTCGCCCGAGATCATGGTCCGCGTGGTGGACGGCCACGTCACCGTGCGACCGCTGGCGGGCACGCGTCCGCGGGGCAAGACGCCGGAGGAGGACGCGGCCCTCGCCGAGGGGCTGCTGGCCGATCCCAAGGAGCGGGCGGAACATGTGATGCTCATCGATCTGGGCCGCAACGACGTGGGCCGGGTGTCGAGCATCGGGTCGGTCGTGCTCAGCGACGTGATGTCGATCGAGCGGTACAGCCACGTGATGCACATCACGAGCAATGTCACCGGCCAACTCGCCCCGGGCACGACGGCCTTCGACGCCCTGCGGGCCTGTCTGCCGGCGGGCACGGTCTCCGGGGCCCCGAAGATCCGGGCGATGCAGATCATCGACGAACTCGAGCCCCGCAAGCGAGGCCCCTACGCTGGCGCCGTGGGCTACATCGATTTCAGCGGCGCGATGGACACCTGCATCGCCCTGCGGACGGTGGTGATCACGGGTGGAAAAGCCTATGTGCAGTCGGGCGCCGGGATCGTGGCCGACAGCGTGCCGGAGAGCGAGTTTCAGGAGACGCTCAACAAGGCGAAGGGCCTGCTCGTGTCGCTCGAAATGACGGCGGAGCGACTTGGACGGGGCACCACTCCCGCGCGGTGATGCCACGGGACCGGGAGGGGCTGCCGCCATGATGCCATGATTCACTGCGACCGCGTCATCGTCGAACGATCCGGGCAGATGGTGATCGACCGTCTCTCGCTTTCGATCGGAACGGGCGAAACGCTCGCCGTCATCGGCAGGTCGGGAGCGGGCAAGACCACGCTGCTGGAGTCGCTCGCCACGGCGATCGCCGTCCGCGGAGGCGACATCGTGGTCGATGGCCACTCCGTCCGCCGTGATCCCGACGCCGTGCGGGCCCGCATCGGCTACGCGCCGTCACACCTCGTCGCCTGGCCGGCCGTGAGGGCTGATGAGTTCCTGTCGCTCTTCGCCAGGTCGGGCGGTCTCGGTGGCCGCGGCCTCGCCGAGGCGGTGGATCGGGCACTCGACCTCGCGGGCTTGAAGGGCAGGGGCGGCGCCTTGCTCGACAGGCTCTCCGACGGACAGGCGAAGCTCCTGCTCATCGGCCGGGCGCTCGTGCACGCGCCCGACGTGCTCATTCTCGACGATCCCTTTGGCAACCTCGACCCGCGTCAGCGGGAGGCGATCGAGCGGCTGGTCGGCGACCTGCAGATCGGTGGCCGCACCGTCATCGCCGCGATCGACGATGCCCGGGTGCCCGACTGCTTCACGCATCTGGCGGTGCTTTTGGAAGGCCGGCTCGTGGCGCAGGGCCCCGCCACCTTCGCAGCCTTTTCGGCCAGCCGGGCGTGGCGGTATCGCCTCCACTGCAACGGGCAGGCCGAGGCGGCCGCCGCCCTGATCGGTCAGTCGGCCGGCCGGCTGGCCGGCCAGCTAGCCCACCGCGTCGAAGCCCTCGATGCCACGATCCTCGACTGCACGATCGAGTTCCCACCGATCGCCACGACGGGCTCCCCGCAGGAGGCGCTCTCTGAGGTCATTGCCACGCTTGTGCAGGCAGGGATCGCCGTGGAGGCCGCCAGCCTGCATCCGCACTGGACGGAGCAGCTGGTCGAGCATCAACAGGCCTGAACGGCCCGCTTCAGCTCCGACTCAAGCGGCCCAGCTCAGGCCTGCGGCGTTGGCTTCCTGCGGCGGAGCCGCCAGAGGCCCGCAAGGGCGGCGCCGATGGAGGCGATCACGAGCGTCGAGGGCTCGGGGACAACGATGAGGGCACCGCTCACCTGCTCGAACTTCAGCGACTGGCCACTGGTGTTCGGCTGGGTCCACCAGACCACCTGGCCGCCAAAGATCGATTTGGTGAACGCCAGCCCAGAGTAGGGGGAGTCGGTCGGCGTTGTCAGAGTCACGCCATCGAGTGAACCAAACGTCGACGTAAAATCTTTGAACAGGCGGAACTCGGTGCCCAGGGCATAGCTGCCGGAAAGGCTCAACTCAAGGGTGCCGTTGTAGGTCAATGAGCCGCCCGGAAGGGCAATCTGGTCGTAGTTCGTGCCTGCCGTGGTACCGCTGATCTGCAGACTCGTCTTGGATCCGTCGGTCAGATACAAGGAACCCAGGGTCAAGACCCCGAAGGCATCGGCATCGGCTCCGACGGCCAGGGTGGCTCCATACTGAATGGAGACGGGGCCAGCGATCGTACCGGCGCCACTGAGCGTGCCGGAGTTGATCACCGTGTTGCCTGAGTAGGTGTTGACGGCATTCATGTAGAGCGCGCCGGCGCCAGCCTTGGTGAGGCTGTAGGCCGAGCCACCGCTGATCGGGTTGTTGATGGTCAATGCCGCACCAGTGGAAACATCCACGGTCATCGAGGAGCCGAGGGAGATGTTCGAATTGATCCTGTGCGAGCCGGCCACCGCATTGATCGCCGACGCATTCGTCCCGCTGCCCACCATCGCGATCGGGTTGCTGCCACCGCTCTGCTGGATCGTGTAGGAGGCGTTTGCGTTGTCGAATGTCATCGCCTTCAGGCTGATGTTGGCGCCGTTGGTGCTGATCACCGCCGTGCCGCTGGTGGCCGCCGAGCCGAATGTCGCCGTGTCGGTGTTCGTGTAGCTGGGGTCGAGGCCTGGAGAACCCTGATTGGCGCCCCAGTTCAAGCCAAAGGCATTCGCTGAAACGCCCGCAATCGTGCCCCAGTTGCCGCTGCCGTTCGTAGCCCAGGTCGACTGGCCGCTGTAGACCTGGCCGGTGACGGCAACGGTCACATTCGAGATCGACCCAAATTCAGCGGTCACCGCCGAACTGTAGGTGCCGCTCAGGCTGCCCAGCGTGGAAGCCGTGCCGCCGAGCGAGTAGGTGGCCGTCTGCGAGGCCGTGGCACCGTTGAACTGGGCCGAACCCGATGTCAGACCGAGGCCGAAGCCAGCGGGGCCACCGGTGAAGGAGCCGAGCGTGCCGTTGGCCGTAGTGGAGTTGAGCCCGGTACTGGTGACCACCAGGGACGGCCCCGACACCGCTGCTCCCTGATGGACATAGCCCAAAGCGAGCGAGGAGGTGCTGGTGGTGAACACTCGCTGGTTCACCGCGTTCCCCGTGTAGTTCACCACCACCGGGTTGATCGATCCAAACTCCGCCGCCACGTTCGACGTGAACGAGCCAGACAGCACACCGGCAGTCTGGGCCGTGCCGCCAATCTGATAGCCGGCCGTCTGGCTCGCTGTCGCACCCGCAAAGTTCGCCGAACCACTGGTCAGCGACAGCGTCAGGCCGTTGCTCGTGCTGAAGCTGCCAAGCGACCCGCTGGCCGTCGTCGAAAAGAGACCGCTGCTCGTCACGTTCGTCGTCCCGGTCGTCGGGGTGCTTGAGATCAGATACCGGCCAAGGGCGATCGTGCTGTTCGTCACATTGAACACTCGCTGGTCAACGGCGTTCCCCGTGTAGTTCACCACCACCGGGTTGATCGATCCAAACTCCGCCGTCACGTTCGACGTGAACGAGCCAGACAGCACACCGGCAGTCTGGGCCGTGCCGCCAATCTGATAACCGGCCGTCTGGCTCGCTGTCGCACCCGCAAAGTTCGCCGAACCACTGGTCAGCGACAGCGTCAGGCCGTTGCTCGTGCTGAAGCTGCCAAGCGACCCGCTGGCCGTCGTCGAATAGAGACCGGTGCTCGTCACGTTCGTCGTGCCGGTCGTCGGCGTGCTCGAAATCAGATACCGACCCAACGCGAGCGTGCTGTTCGTCACATTGAACACTCGCTGGTCGACCACCTGGAGCGAACCGCTGGCGGTGCTCGTGGTCGTGATCGCGCTTGCGTCGGTGTTGATCACCGACCAGGTCTGCGTGCCGGCCGTCGAACCGGCCGAGATCGAGCCCGAGACCGACGTGCTGGCCTGCGAGGCGAGGGCGTTCGTGCCCGAACCAAAGTTCGCCACCGAGAGGCCGCCGCCGGAGGAGAGCGCGATGGCCAGGTTCGAGCCACCCGTCGGCGTTGAGTTGGTGATCGTGCCGCTCACGCCCACGGTCGTGCCGACCAAGGCCCTCGTCACCCCGCCGGTCGTCATCGTGAAGCTCGTGGCCTGATCGGCCTTCCGCTGGGCGTCGATCTCACCTGCGGTCACCGTGCCGTAACGGAGCAGGTAGTTCGAATCGAGGCCCGTCACCGTGCCGAACGTGCCGGTGAGCGAACTGCCCGAGATGAGCTTGTAGAGCCCGGCCGAGGCGGCCATGCCCGTGAGATCAAGCGTGGTCGGGCCGCCAGTCAGGTTGATCGACCCAGTGCTGGAGAGCTGAACGGTGGAGGTCTGGCGGCTCGTCGGCGTCAGGCTGATCGTGCCGCCAGAGCCGCTGAAGAGCAGACCGCCGATGGCGTTTACAAAGGTTCCCGTCGACAGCGTGCCGGGGCCACCGGTGCCGCCCGCATAGGTGCCGCCGATCGTCACAATGGAGTTCGACGGGATCGCGTTGTCGATGCCGAGGGCAAGCGTGCCGCTCGATAGGGTTCCCGTGTTGATAAAGGTCGGACCGGTGTAGGTGTTGGTCGCCGAGAGCGTCGTCAGACCGTTCTGAACAACAAGGTCGGAGTTTTGGTTGGCGCCCACAATCCGGCCCGTGACCGTGATGCCTCGCGAACCGCCCCAGAACCGAAGGATCGTGCCGTTCTTGGCGACCGACCCAGAGAGCGTGAGAAGGCCGTTACCGCTGTTGTAAATCGTGTCAGAACCGGTACCGAGGGCGTTGATGTTCTTCGAGAGCACACCGCCCGTGCCCGTGTATTCGAGGATGCCTGACGAAGTGCTTGCCACGCCGATGTTGACCGTGTTGCCGGTGCCAAGCGACTGGGCGGTGCTGCCGGTCGTCACGGTATCGATCTGCACGGTGCCCGCCTGGATATTGGTGGTGCCACTGTAGGTGTTGTTTCCATTGAGGGCCACCGTGTCGGTGGTCGTCTTCGTCAAGCCGCCGGTCCCGCTCAGGGTGACGGCAATCACACCCGATGAACTGCCCGACAACTGCGTGGAGAGAATCGTGCCGTTGGTGAGCGTGCCGCCGATCACCACGAATGTGTTGGTGACCGTCGACAGGCTGTTCAGATTGAGCACGCCGCCGTTGATCGTGGCGGTGCCGGTGCCGAGTGCAAATGCATTCCCCGTAATGAGCGTGCCGTCATTGATCGTCGTGCCGCCGCTGTAGCCGTTGGAGCCGGTGAGCACCCAGGTGCCGGCACCCGACTTGACGACTGAGGTCAGACCCGAGCCAGCATTATTGATCTGCGCGGCAAGCGTGTTGTTGCCCGTATTGGAGCCGGTGAGCGTGAGCGCACGGTTGCTTGTCGCTGTCGGAAGCGTGACGGCCGAAGTGTTGCTAAACGCGATCAACCCAGAACCGGACGCATCAAGCGATCCGCCGCTCGTGCCGAGCGTGAACTGCCGGTCGGTTGTGCCACTGCCGCCGGTGTATCGCAGCGAGCCGCCGTTGATCACGAGGTTGGCGGCAGCATTCGTCGATTGGCCGATTCCGCTCGCCGCGCCGCCGTTGGCGAGTGTCGCCACGCTGAGTACACCATTATTGATCGTGGTCGCACCGGTGTAGCTATTCGCCCCAGAGAGCGTGAAGGTGCCGGTACCAGCCTTTGTCAGACCGCCCAAGCCAGACATCGCGCCGGAGTAGGTCGTGTTCGTGTTGGCACTGCCGGTGGTCAGCGTGTTCGAGCCGAGCGCGACATTGAACCCGCCAGCCACCGAGCCGACCGATTCGTTGCCGCCGAGGGTGAGTGCGGCCCCAGTGGAACCGGTGAGGGCGACCGAACTGCTCGTGAAGCGGCCGGCGGAACCGAGCGTCAGCGTGCCGGCATTCAGGTTGACCGTGGTGACGTCGGCCTGCCCATTGAGCGCCGAGTTGGCAGTCACCGTCATCGTGCCGCCGCCCAGGTTGCCCGTGACCGTGCCGCCGCCAAGCGAGTAGGTGGCGGCGGTCAGCTTGCCTGAGCCGAACAGCGAGCCACTCGTGATCGTGAAGCTGCCGACCGTGTCGGTATTCGCACCGAGACCCAGGCCGCCGCCAGCCACCGTGACCGCTGTCGAGTCGGACAGAACGTTCGAGGCACCGAGGGCGAGCACGCCGCCGTTCACAGCGGTCGCACCGGTGTAGCTATTCGCACCAGAAAGCGTGAAGGTGCCGGTGCCAGCCTTGGTCAGACCGCCCAAGCCAGACATCGTGCCGGAGTAGGTCGTGTCCGTGTTGGCATTGCCAGTGGTCAGTGTGTTCGAGCCGAGCGCGACGTTGAAGCCATTCGCCAGCGAGCCAACCGACTCGTTGCCGCCGAGGGTGAGTGCGGCCCCAGTGGAACCGGTGAGGGCGACCGAACTGCTCGTGAAGCGGCCGGCGGAACCGAGCGTCAGCGTGCCGGCGTTGAGGTTGACGGTGGTGGCGTCGGCCGTGCCGTTGAGAGCCGAGTTGGCAGTCACCGTCATCGTGCCGGCGCCGAGGTTGCCAGTGACCGTGCCGCCGCCAAGGGCGTAGGTCGCAGCGGTCAGCTTGCCTGAGCCAAACAGCGATCCGCTCGTGATCGTGAAACTGCCAACCGTGTTGTTGAAGGCGGCCATATTCAAGCCGCCGCCAGCCACCGTCACTGCAGTCGAGCCGGACAGAACGTTTGAGGCACCCAGCGCCAACACACCACCGTTCACAGCAGTCGCACCACCGTAGGTATTGGTACCAGAGAGCGTGAAGGTGCCGGTGCCAGCCTTCGTCAGACCGCCGGCACCACTGAGGATGCCCGTGTAGGTCGTGTCTGTATTGGCATTGCCAGTGGTCAGCGTGGCCGAGCCGAGCGCGACGTTGAAGCCATTCGCCAGCGAGCCGACCGATTCGTTGCCGCCCAACGTGAGGGCAGCACCTGAGGAACCGGTGAGGGCAACCGAGTTGCTCGTGAAGCGGTTTGCGGAGCCAAGCGTCAGCGTGCCGGCGTTCAGATTCACGGTCGTGACATCAGCCGTGCCGTTGAGAGCGGAGTTGGCAGTCACCGTCATCGTGCCAGCGCCGAGGTTGCCGGTGACCGTGCCGCCGCCAAGGGCGTAGGTCGCAGCCGTCAGCTTGCCTGAGCCGAACAGCGAGCCACTCGTGATCGTGAAACTGCCGACCGTGTCAGTGTTGCCGTTGAGGTTGAAGCCGCCACCGATCATGGAGACGTCAGTCAAGTCCGAGAGGACGTTGCTCGCCCCGAAGGATAGCACGCCGGCATTGATGATTGTGGCACCCGTGTACGTGTTGGCGCCGGAGAGAGTGAGCGTACCCGAGCCCCCCTTCGTGAGCCCACCGGTGCCCGTGGCGATGACGCTCGAGATCGTTATATCGCCGCCCCCCGTGCCGCCAGTGCGGAGAGACAAGCCGGATCCTGTGATCGTGCCAGTATTGAGCGTGAGGAGGCCGGCTTCGGAGAAGATGAAGACTCGATTGCTGCCGGCGAGGGTGATCGCGCCCGCATAGGTGTTGGTGCCGCTGATATTCCGCAGCGCGCCGTCGCTACTAACGCCCGAACCGCTGAGCGTCAGGGCCTCACCGGTGACCGTGATGCCTCCCTGCAACTGAAGGGCGGCGCCGGCGCTCACGATCGTGCCGGCGGCCGTGCTGCCGAGTGCGGTGTTGTTTTGGATGTTGAGCACGCCACTGGTGATACTGGTCGAACCCGTGTAACTATTCGCGCCGGAAAGGGTGAAGGTGCCGGTGCCAGCCTTGGTCAGACCGCCGGCCCCAGACATCGTGCCGGAGTAGGTTGTGGAGGTGTTGTCGTTGCCGGTGGTGAGCGTGTTCGAGCCGAGGGCGACGTTGAACCCGCCAGCCAGTGAGCCGACCGATTCGTTGCCGCCCAGGGTGAGGGCGGCACCAGAGGAACCGGTGAGGGCGACCGAGCTGCTCGTGAAGCGGCTGGCGGAACCGAGCGTCAGCGTGCCGGCGTTCAGATTCACCGTGGTGACGTCGGCCGTGCCGTTGAGAGCAGAGTTGGCAGTGACCGTCATCGTGCCGGCACCAAGGTTAGCAGCCACCGTGCCGCCGCCGAGACCGTAGCTCGCAGCGGTCAGCTTGCCCGTGCCAAACAGCGAGCCACTCGTGATCGTGAAGCTGCCAACCGTGTCGGTATTCACGCCCAGGTTCAGGCCGCCACCAGCCACCGTCACCGCGGTCGAGTCGGAGAAGACGTTCGAGGCATCGAGGGCAAGCACACCATTGTTGATTGTGGTCGCACCGGTGTAGCTATTCGCACCAGAAAGCGTGAAGGTGCCGGTGCCCGCCTTGGTCAGACCGCCAGAACCACTGAGAATGCCCGTGTAGGCCGTGTCCGAGTTGGCGCTGCCGGTTGTCAGCGTGGCCGAACCAAGCGCGACGTTAAAGCCACCGGCCAGCGAGCCGACCGATTCGTTGCCGCCCAGGGTGAGGGCGGCACCAGAGGAACCGGTGAGGGCGACCGAGCTACTCGTGAAGCGACTGGCGGAGCCAAGCGTCAGCGTGCCGGCGTTCAGATTCACCGTGGTGACGTCGGCCGTGCCGTTGAGATTCGAATTGGCAGTGACCGTCATCGTGCCGGCACCGAGGTTACCGGTGACCGTGCCGCCGCCGAGGGCGTAGGTCGCCGCGGTCATCTTGCCTGAGCCGAACAGCGAGCCACTCGTGATCGTGAAACTGCCAACCGTGTCGGTGTTGCCGTTGAGGTTGAAGCCGCCGCCGGCCACCGTCACCGCAGTCGAGTCGGAGAAGACGTTCGAGGCACCCAGAGCCAAAACACCGCCGTTCACAGCAGTCGCACCGGTGTAGCTGCTTGTGCCCGTCAGCACCCAGGTACCGGAGCCGTTCTTGGCAAGCGAAGTGGCGCCGATGCCGTTGTCGGTGATCTGGGCGGCAAGCGTGTTGTTGCCGGTGTTCGTACCGGAGAGGGTGAGAGTGCGGGCCGCGTTGGTGCCGGACAGTGCGATGGCGGCGGTGTTGCTCAGAGTGAGGGCGCCGGAGCCGGAAGCGTCGAGCGTAGCGCCGCTGGTGCCCATCGTAAAGCCGCGATTGCTGCTCACGGCCGTGCCGGTGTACTGCAACGTGCCGCCATTGATCACGAGGTTCACCGCGGCGTTTGTGGACTGGCCGATGCCGCTCGCGACGCCGCCGTTGGCCAGCAAGCTTGTGCTGAGACTACCGCCGTTGACCGTCGTTGCACCGGTGTAGCTGCTTGAGCCAGTCAGCACCCAGGTGCCGGAGCCGTTCTTGGCAAGCGAAGTGGCGCCGCTGCCGTTGTCGGTGATCTGGGCGGCAAGCGTGTTGTTGCCGGTGTTCGTACCGGAGAGGGTGAGGGTGCGGGCGGTGTTCGCTCCGGCGAGCGTGACGGCCGAGATATTGCTGAACGTGACGGCACCCGAGCCCGACGCATCGAGCGTCGCGCCACTGGCACCGGCAGTGAACTGCCGGTCGGTCGTGCCAGTGACGCCGGTGTATTGCAGCGAACCACCGTTGATCACGAGATTGGCGGCCGCGTTGGTCGAAGCACCGATGCCGCTGGCTGCGCCGCCGTTGGCCAAAGTCGACACGCCCAGCACGCCACCGTTGATCGTGGTGGTGCCCGTGTAGGTTCCAGATCCGGTGAGCAACCAAGTGCCATTGCCCGACTTCACCAGCGAGGTCGCGCCAGTACCGTTGTTGCCGATGGAAGCGGCCAGCGTGTTGTTGCCGGTGTTCGAACCGGTGAGCGTGAGCGTGCGGGCGGTGTTCGCTCCGGCGAGCGTGACGGCCGAGGTATTGCTGAACGTGACCGCACCCGAGCCCGACGCATCGAGAGCTCCGTTGCTCGTGCCGAGCGTGAACTGCCGGTCAGTCGTGCCGCTCGCCCCGGTGTATTGCAGCGCACCGCCATTGATCACCAGATTCGCGGCCGCATTGCTCGAATTACCGATACCGCTGGCGGAGCCGCCGTTGGCCAGCGTTGCCACGCTGAGCGTGCCGCTGCTGATGGTCGTCACGCCGCCGTAGGAGTTGGCATTATTCAAAGCCAGCGTACCGGCCCCCGACTTCGTCAGGCCGCCGGCACCGCCGATCACGCCCGTGAATGTGCTGGCCGCGGAGTTGTTCACCGTCAGCGTCAGCCCATTGCCGATCGACACCGAGCCGCTGTTGAGCACCGAGCCGGCATTCTGGAGGCCGACGATCGTCTGTGACGCACCCACGCCAAACACCGCCCCGTCTGCGACGTCCACCGTGGCGTTGCTGCCAAGCGATGTGGCATTGTTGGAATTGAGCGTGCCGCCGTTGATGTCGACCACCGTGCCGGCCGCCAGGCTCGAGGCAGCGGTACTCAGCGTCAGCACGCCGGCACCGTTCTTCGAGATCGTGCGGGCCGAACCGCCATCGGTGAGCGCCCCGAGCGTCAGCAATGTGTTCGCGTTGGTCGCGAACGTCGCGTTGCCCGTCAACGTCGTGGTTCCAAAGGTCAAGCCGCCAGTGCCGCTCGCTACGTTGCTCCCGGCACCCAGCGTCAGCGTGTTCGCACCGATTGAGAGTGTGCCCAGCGTCTGAGTAATTGCCGCACCGCTGGTGGCTCGATCGGAAAGAACCGTTGCATCGCCATTCACCGTGGTGTTGTAGGCATTCACCGTCGCATCAGTCGCCAGATCGAGCGTGCCGCTCGTCAGCACCAGCGGCGCTGCTGTCGTGCCCAGGGCCGACGCGTTACCCAGCAGCAACGTGCCGCCATTCATCGTCGTCGTGCCGGTCGTCCGGGCCGACGTCGCCGTCAAGGCCAAGACGCCCGCGCCTGTCTTGGTGATGTTGGTGCCAGACTGCAGGGAACCGAAGTTCAACCGCGCACCCGTGCCGACATCAAACGTCGAGGCACCCGTCTGCGTCACGGTCCCAAACGTCACTCCCGCCGTTCCGCTGTTCACGTTGCTGCCTGCCGCGATCGAAAGCGTATTCGCACCGATCGAAAGCGTGCCGAGCGTCTGCGTCACGCCTGCACCGATGGTGGCACGGTCGGCGAGAATCGTCGCATTACCACTGATAGTCGTGTTGTAAGCGTTCACGCTCGTGTCGGTCGCCAGATCAAGAGCACCGCCGGAAAGTGTCAGCGTGGCACCGGTCGTACCCAGTGCGCTCAAGCTGCCCAACACCATCGTGCCGCCGGAGAGCGTATTCACACCCGACGTGCGGGCGGCATTGGCGGCGGTGTTCAGATAGAGCACGCCACTACCAGACTTTGTCAGATTCTGGGCACTCTGCAGGGCACCAAGTGTCAGGCTCGCACCGCTGGCCACGTCAAACGTCGAGCCAGCGGACTGCGTGACGTTGCCAAACACCACGCCCGCCACACCACTGCTCACGTTGCTACCTGCCGCGATCGACAGCGTGTTCGCACCGATGGTCAACGTGCCGAGCGTCTGCGTCACGCCGGTGCCGCTCGTGGCCCGGTCGGAAAGAACCGTCACGTTGCCGTTCACCGTCGTGTTGTAGGCGCTCACACTCGTGTCGGTCGCCAGATCGATGGCACCGCCGGAGAGCGTCAGCGTGGCACCCGTCGTGCCCAGGGCACTCGTGCTGCCAAGTTGCATCGTGCCACCAGAGACCGTGGTTACTCCCGACGTGCGGGCGCCGTTGGCGGCGGTGTTCAGATAGAGCACGCCACTGCCAGACTTCGTCAGATTCTGGGCACTCTGCAGGGCACCAAGTGTCAGGCTCGCACCGCTCGCCACGTCAAATGTGGACGCACCCGACTGCGACACGTTGCCGAACGCCACGCCCGCCACACCGCTGCTCACGCTGCTGCCGTTGTCGATCGACAGCGTGTTCGCCCCGATGTTCAACGTGCCAAGCGTCTGCGTGATCCCAACGCCGCTGGTGGCCCGGTCGGAGAGGATCGTCGCGTTGCCGTTCACCGTCGTGTTGTAGGCGTTCACGCTCGCGTCGGTCGACAGATCGAGTGTGCCGCTGGTGAGCACGAGCGGGCCGGAGCCGAGGGCGGCGGTGTTGCTCGCCACGAGAACGCCGCCATTGACGGTGGATGTGCCGCTGTAGGTGTTTGCAGCTGCAAGCGTCACCGTGCCGGCCGTGGTCTTTGTAAGGTTGGCCGAGCCGCCCAGGATCGCCGAGATCGTGCCGTTGCTCACCGAGTAGCTCGTTCCCGTGAGCACGCCGGTGGTGCCGATGATGCTGCCATCGGTCAGCGTTACAGCACCGACGGTATCGCTAAAGCCGCCAATATTCAGGGCGGCAGTCGCACCATTGACCGTCACACCGCCCGAACTGAGCACATTGCTCGCCCCGAAGGCCAGCGTGCCGCTCGTGATCGTGGTCAGGCCTGTGTAGGTGTTTGCAGCTGAAACCGTCAGCGTGCCGGCACCGTCCTTTGTGAGCGTGCCAGCACCGGTGCCGATCACGCTGCTGATGGTTGTATTGCCCGCCCCGCCCACGAGGAGCCCAAACCCGGAGCCGGTGATCGTGCCGGTATTGAGCGTGAGCAGACCGGCATCCGAGTTGATCCGGCTATTTGTAGCCAGCGTGACCGTGCCGGCGTAGGTATTGTTGCCGCTGATGTTTCGCAGAGCACCGTCGTTGCTCACACCCGAACCGGAGAGCGTGAGGGCTTCGCCCGTCACCGTGATCCCGCCCTGAAGTTGCAGGGCCGCACCGGAGCTGACCGTCGTGCCAGCGGCAGTACCACCAAGGGCCAGATTGTTTTGGATGTTCAGCCCGCCTGCGGTGATGCTCGTGAGCCCCGTGTAGCTATTCGCAGCGGTGAGCGTCGTCGTGCCGCCGCCCAGTTGCGTCACCGAGCCGGTGCCGGAAATCGCGTTGGCAAACGTCAAGGCATTCGACCGATTGAACGCGAGCGCGGCGTTGTTGATGACGGCCCCAGTGCTGAGGTCGCCCGTGGTACCTCCGCTGCCCACCTGCAGGGTGCCGCCGGAGATCGTCGTCGCACCGGTGAACGTGTTGGCGGCCGACAGAATCAGCGTGCCGGTCTGGGTCTTGTTGAGGGCGTAGCTGCCACTGACAATCCCGGTCAGCGTCACCGCGCCGACACTATTCGTGCCGCCGGTGCCCACCTGCAGCGTCAGATCACCCGTGAGCGTCGGATAGTTGCCATTGACGGTGATGGCCGTGGTCGCCTGATCGTCCTCGTTGAATCGCATCAAGCCGGCGCTGGCGAAGGTGGCATTCGTGGTGCTCACCGTCAGGGTGCCCTGGCGATTACTCAACCCGCCACCGCTGGCAAAGACCAGCGTGTTGGTCAGCGTGTTGGAGCCGCTGACGTCAATGTCAAGCGTTGCACCGTTGTTGACGTTGATCGTGGAACCGTTGATGTTCCCCAGTTGATTCTGCACGAAGAGCCGGCCGCTATTTATCGTGATCGCACCAATGGCGTTATTGCCCGCAGCGCGATTCAGGATCAGGTCATTCCCGCCCGTCGAGAATCCGCCACCGCCCGTGATGGTGCCGCTCAGATAGATCGGAATAGCCATGTCGAAGGTAGCGCCACCGGAATTCAGCGTGATCGCGCGACCGATGTTGACGACACTCCCTCCGGTCGTCTGCAATGTCGCCCCATTGGAGAATGTGAGCGAACCGCTCGCGGCACCGAAGGCGTTGTTGTTCGTGATCGAGGTGACGCCGCCGCTGAGCGTGGTATTCCCCGTGTAGGTGTTCGAAGCGGAGAGCGTCAGCGTACCGGAGCCCTCCTTGATCAGGCCGCCCGTGCCCAGCGCGAGCGTCGAGGAGATCGTGGTATTGCCGGCCCCACCGACGGTGAATATGCCGCCCGAGCCCGACACGTTGCCGGTGGCGATCGTGAGCGTCTGGCCCGCCGTGGTCACGAGCAACTGGCCACCGCCGGCCCCCAGTGAGAATCCGCGGGTGTAGGAGGCCGAGTTACCGGTATAGGAGAGCGTGCCCTCGTTCGATCCGTCACCGAGCAAGACGGCACTGCTGGCGTTGCCGAGGTTGCTCGCATTAGAAGCCAACACAATGCTGGACGCGCTCAGGGTGCCCGACGAGATGCTCGTGACGCCGGTATACGTGTTCGCAGCTGAAAGTGTCAGCGTGCCGGCACCGTCCTTCGTGAGCGTGCCAGCACCCGTGCCGATCACGCTACTGATCGTCGTATTGCCCGCTCCGCCTACCGAGAGACCAAACCCGGAGCCGGTGATCGTGCCCGTGTTCAGCGTGAGCAGGCCGGCATCCGAGTTGATCCGGCTGCTTGTGCCCAGCGTGACCGTGCCGGAGTAAATGTTGTTACCGCTGATGTTTCGCAGGGCACCCGCATTTGAAATGCCAGAACCACTCAGCGACAGGGCTTCCGCCCCAACGGTGATCCCACCCTGGATCTCAAGCGCACCACCGCTCGAAACCGTCACGCCACCAGCCGTCGTGCCAAGCCCCGTCGCATTCTGAATGTTCAGCACGCCGGTGCTCGCAATCGTCGTGGCTCCCGTGTACGTATTGGCTCCCGTCAGCACCGTCGTGCCACCACCAGCCTGAGCCAAGCCGATCGAACCACCAAGCACCGCCGAGATCGTGCCGCTGGTCGTCGCAAAGCTGGCGGTGCTTGTCAGCGTGCCGCTGCCAACGATGTTGCCACTGGTGAGCGTGACCGTGCCAACCGTGTCGCTGTAGGAACCAAGATTCAGCGTGGCACCGTTGGTCAGCGTGATGCCACCAGAACCGATCGCATTCGAGACGCCATAGGCCAGCGTGCCACCAGTCACCGACGTCAGCCCCGTGAAGGTGTTGGAGTTGGTCAGCACCCAGGTGCCGGAGCCATCCTTGACGAGCGCGGTGGCACCCGTGCCGTTGTTGCCGATGAGTGCGGCAAGCGTGTTGTTGCCGGTGTTCGAACCCGTAAGCGTGAGGGTGCGGGCGGTGTTGGTGCCCGTGAGCGCGATGGCGGCCGTGTTGCTGAGGGTGAGGGCCCCGACGCCGGAGGCGTCGAGCGTGGCACCGCTGGTACCCATCGTGAAGCCACGGTCGCTGCTGGCTGCCGACCCGGTGAACTGCAGCGTGCCGCCGTTGATCACGAGATTCGCCGCGGCGTTAGACGACTGGCCGATGCTGCTGGCCGAACCGCCGTTGGCCAGCACGCTCGTGCTGAGGATGCCGCCGTTCACCGCCGTGGCACCGGTGTAGGTGCTGGCACCGGAGGAGAGCACCATCGTGCCGGAACCGGACTTGATGATGCCGCCAAAATTGTCGCCAAGTGTCCCGGTGAGAATTGGTCCGCTCACGAGCAGGTCGACACCACTGGCCGTCGTACCATCGGCGACGTTATACGTGAGGTTGTTGGTGCCGCTTTGCAGCCGCAGATACATCCCGGTGCTGATCGTGGACGTCGTGCTGCTGGCGAGCGTCTGCAACGTCGGATTGAGACTATTGCCGTAGAACCAGTCGAATGTCGCGCCATTGGACCCGCTGATGGTTCCGCCCGTCATGGTCACAGTGCTGGCCGACAGGCCGCCGTTATTCCCACTCACACCCGTGAACAACAGCGTGCCACCGTCGATCGAGATCGTATTCACCGACACGCCCGCGCCGTAACCGAGCGACCAGGCCTGATTGGCGACGACGGTGGCCCCGGCGTTGATATCAAGATTGCCTCTGATGAGGCCGGTCGACCCCGTACCACTCGCCGTCAGGGCGAGCACGCCGCTGTTCACCACCGTACCGCCTGTGTAGCTCTTCACGGCGTCGAAGGTGACGGTGCCGCTGTTGACCACTACGGCACCAGACCCGCTGATCGAGTTGGCAAAGGCACCGCCATAGCCGTCGGTGCGATTGAACACGAGCGTTCCGGCCGAACCGATCGAGACAGCCGAACTGCCCGCGATGCCGCCAGACGAGCCGCCCGTGCCGATCTGCAGCGAGCCGCTGGTGACGGTTGTCGCGCCGGTGTAGGTGTTGTTGCCGGACAGCACCAGCGTGCCAGTGCCGTCCTTCGTGAGCGAACCGGTCCCGGTGCCGATGATGCTGCTGATCGTTGTGTCACCAACGCCGCCGACCGTCAGGCCGAAGCCCGAACCGGTGATCGTGCCCGTGTTGAGCGTGAGCAGGCCAGCATCCGAGTTGATCCGACTGCTGGTGCCGAGAGTCACCCCACCGGCGTAGGTGTTGGTGCCGCTGATGTTTCGCAGGGCACCGTCACTGCTCACTCCCGATCCACCGAGCGAGAGGGCCTCGCCAGTCACCGTGATGCCGTTTTGGAGCTGCAGGGCCCCACCGCTCGACACGGTGGTTCCCGCGGCCGTACCACCGAGCGCCAGGGCGTTTTGGATATTCAACTCACCGGCCGTGACGGTTGTCGCCCCGGTGTAGGTGTTGTTGCCGGAGAGCACCAGCGTGCCAGCGCCGTCCTTCGTGAGCGAACCGGCGCCGGTGCCGATGATGCTGCTGATCGTCGTGTCGCCAGCGCCGCCGACCGTCAGGCCGAAGCCCGAACCGGTGATCGTGCCCGTGTTGAGCGTGAGCAGGCCAGCGTCGGAGTTGATTCGACTGCTGGTGCCGAGAGACACCCCACCGGCGTAGGTGTTGGTGCCGCTGATGTTTCGCAGGGCACCGTCATTGCTCACGCCCGAGCCGGAGAGCGAGAGCGCCTCGCCCGTCACCGTAATGCCGTTTTGGAGCTGCAGGGCCCCACCGCTCGACACGGTTGTTCCCGCGGACGTGCCGCCGAGCGCCAGGGCGTCTTGAATGTTGACAGCGCCGGCGGAGATTGTCGTCGTGCCGCCATAGACGTTGGCCCCAGACAGTACGAGCAGCCCCGTGCCAGATTTCGTGAGGTTGTAGGTGCTGGCCCCGTCGGTAATGACACCGTCGACAACCAGACTTCCGGAGCCGTTGATCGCCCAGGCGGCGTTCGCCCCCAGCGTGACGCCCGTGGCGATCGTCTGCGTGCCGCTGACGGCAGAGGTCCGCGTGAGACTGCCAGATTGAATCAGCAAGGACGATCCGTTGCTCGTCGAGATCGTCCAGGTGTTATTGGTGTAGATCGAAAAACTACGATTCGAGCCGGTAACGTCGAGATTTATCGTAGAACTGTTGAAGGATGACCCGAAGAAGACATCGTCGCTTGTGGTCGGAAGAACGCCGCCTGCCCAGTTGCCGGTGCTGCTCCAATTAGCACTTCCGCCGGTGTCATTCCAGGTTTTATTCGCCGCGTCCGCGACCCGCGGCAGTGCTATCGATGTGGCGATGACTGCGAGCACAGCCACGTTCCGCAGCCACGAACGTGGAAACAGCCGCCCAACCATGGGACTGAGGGCAGTCACGCACCGCATCGAACTCCCCAAGACGCGTCTTGTCAGGCGAGCACCGACGCTGGGTAGAAGTTTGAGGGGGATGACGACCACGACAGTTCGTTTCTCTGCAAGCAATCCGTGCTTTGGCGGGGAGGAAAGCTTTTGGTGGGGATATATGGGGGGCGCGGGCAGACTATGAGCAGAAATTCTACTTGCTGCTTCGTTTCACGCAACAAAATGGCGCGTCACCCCCCTTCGCAGGCAAATTCGCAGGTATTTGCCGCATCGAGGGGGCTGTTGCCGGCCCGCGAGCCCGTTCTGCCGCAGGCCTGGAAAACGCACGCGGGGCGAACGCTTCCAGGTGTCGACGTAGCAGACCGCGACAGGCTCTTCGGGGCCATGGAAGGGCAGCCATCGATTCGCTGCTGGCAAGCCCATCGTCGCGGCTGCTCGTTCCCGGCGACCGTTATCTGCCAATCTTACGCGGGGTGATCTCGGCGTTCGAGATGCCCGCGAAGTGAGCCGTTCACCGCCTCGGCCAACTTTCAAGACCGTGCGAAAACCAGCAGGGGATTGATGTCTCGCGCATCCGCCGCCTGAAGTGCAGCGATGTACAACCGGCGACTCTCCGCAGGCGGCATGAGGTTCGCGCTTCCCCAGGAAAACCGAGAACGCCCCAGGCTTACGACCAGCAGATCGGCTGCCAACCGTGCGTGCCGGCCATTCCCGTTCGGAAACGGATGCACTGCAACAAGCCGGTGATGAAAGCGGACCGCGATTTCATCCGGTGGATACGTTTCATTCTCCACCCAATACCGAGCGTCATCGAGCACGCAACGGAGGCGAACACGGATCTCGTGGGCTGCCACTCCAATGTTTCTTTCGCTGGTGCGGATGGTTCCGGCCCACCTCCACGTGTCGCCGAGCATGCGTTTGTGGAGCGCGAGCAGAAATGCTTCGTCCAAGACGTTCCGTTTGCGGTTGAAAGCCCAGATATCGGCATTGGCAATGCCGATCTGCTCCGCCTCGTTGAGTTGCGCCCGGGTGGTGATGTAGGTCGGGATGAGTTGCCGCCGTTCATCCGGATCGAGCAGCGTGTTGGCGTCGTCTTCGGCATCGAAGAGTGGATCGCTCATGACAGATCCCACAAACGACTTCCGCCGATCCGCAGATATTCCTCGGTCAGCCGGTGCAACTCGGCGGCTCGTTCAGGCTCCCGAAGGGACTGGTTTTCCAGCCGCATGGTCTGGTCCGTGTGCGCCCGTTGGGCTTCAGCCAGAGCCTGAGCCCGTGCCCGCACCATGTCTTCGAGAGGCTGGTTGGGCACGAGTGCATAGACCAACGAGCAATCGAGGGCCGCCGCGGCCCGCCGCAGCGTCTTGAGGGAGATCGTTTCCAACACCTCTCCCTTCTCGAGGGCCACGAGTGTCGGCTGGGAAACTCGGAGCCGGGCAGCCAACTGCCGGGTGGTCATCCCAAGCGCATCGCGAATGGCCCGAATCCAGCCCCGCGGGGGCTTTTGCGGAAAGCCGCCAAGCAGCCCGGAAATCGCCTGCTGGAGATGCTTTCTCGCGACCGCTGCCTGCGACGTTCGAGTGGCCATATTCGATTAAACCCGTATTTAATGAAAGCTTATAGACTATCGAGAACACGATCATAGATAGATCATAAGCTATCTTCAGCGCTGGGCAAGACCGAGCACGTGGTATTCGCGAATCCTGCGTCTGCTCGTGCGGATTACCGAGCCGTGGCTGCGGCAAGTTTGCCGACGTAGCCTTCGAGCCCGTGCAGAAAGGCTTCGCGAGGCTGGTTCGCCGCCTCGGCCAGATGGCGGACCACCGCCGACCCGACGATCACACCATCGGCCACCTCGGCCACGGCCCGTGCCTGTTCCGGGCTCGAAATCCCGAAGCCCACGAGGATCGGCACGTCGGTCTTTGTCCGCAGCCACTTCACCCGCTCGATAAGCCCGGCGGGCAGGTCCGTGCGGGCACCGGTCACGCCCGCCACCGACACACAGTAGAGGAAGCCGGTGGACTTACGGGCGATCGCCTCGGCCCGCTCCGGCGGCGTGGTGGGCGTGACGAGTCGCACCAGTGCCAGGCCCGCCTGGCGGCAGGCCGCATCGAGCTGGTCCGATTCCTCGATCGGCAGGTCGGGCACGACGAAGCCCATCAGCCCCGCCGCCTTCGCATCGGCCACGAAGCGGTCGATGCCGCGGCGATAGATCAGCGAGTAGCTGGCCATCGCAAGGATCGGCATCTTCACCCGCTGTGTGGCCAGCCGGCAGAGGTCGAAGAGCCGCTCGAGCGTGAAGCCGGCGGCCAGAGCCCTCGTGTAGGAAGACTGAATCACCGGACCGTCGGCGATCGGATCGCTGTAGGGCACGCCGAGTTCACAGAGCGAAGCACCGGCCCGGTCGAGCGACTCGAGCACGGCAAGCGTTGTCTCCATGTCGGGATCGCCGGCCGTCACGAACGGCGCCAGGGCGGCGCGGCCCTGTGTTTTGAGCGCCGTGAAAACATCGGCAAGCTCAGAGACTTTCGACGGACTGGCGGCCACGGAACTGGCGGACATGGATCGATTCCTCGAGACTGAAGCGGTAACTCAAGCGGTAACTCAATCAACAACAACGCAATCCTGACGATCTCGTGTCAGCGCGGCAGACCGTCAGCCTCTCAGGCCGGGGCCGCCATGCCATCAGCCGACAGCCCCCGCAGCCGGGCGATCTCGGCGGCGTCTTTGTCGCCACGGCCCGACAGACAGACGACGAGAATCTCCTCGGGCGGCCGCCGGCCCGCCTCCTCCATGGCCCAGGCCAGGGCATGCGATGTCTCGAGCGCCGGCAGGATTCCCTCTCGCTGCGCCACGAGGTCGAAGGCATCGAGCGCCTCGGCGTCGGTCACACTCGTGTATTCCACCCGACCAGCGTCGCGCCAGTAGCTGTGCTCGGGGCCCACGCCCGGATAGTCGAGACCGGCCGAGACAGAGTGCACGTCAGCCGTCTGGCCGTCGACATCCTGCAGCACGTAGCTCAGGCTGCCGTGGAGAATTCCGGGGCTGCCGTAGCTGAGGCTCGCCGCATGATCGCCAGGCTTGCCAGACCGGCCTCCCGCCTCGACGCCCACGAGCCGCACCTCGCTGTGATCGACGAACGGATAAAACATCCCGGCCGCGTTGCTGCCGCCCCCCACGCAGGCCACCACCGTGTCGGGCAGGCGGCCGAGCTGACGGCGGCACTGTTCCACCGTCTCGCGGCCGATCACCGACTGGAAGTCGCGGACGATCCGCGGAAAGGGATGCGGGCCAACGACCGAGCCGATGATGTAGTGGGTGGTCTCGACCGAGCCCATCCAGTCACGCATCGCCTCGTTGATCGCGTCGCGGAGCGTGCGGGAGCCACTCTCCACCGGACGGACCTCCGCCCCCATGAACCGCATGTTGCGGACGTTGGGCGCCTGCCGACGCACGTCCTCAGACCCCATGTAGACGACGCAGTCGAGCCCGAAGCGGGCACACGCCGTCGCCGTGGCCACGCCGTGCTGGCCGGCGCCGGTCTCGGCGATGATCCGCCGCTTGCCCATGCGGATGGCGAGCAAGCCCTGGCCGAGCGTGTTGTTGATCTTGTGGGCGCCGGTGTGGCTCAAATCCTCGCGCTTGAAATAGATCTGGGCGCCGCCGGCGAGTTCGGTCAGCCGCTTGGCGAAGAGCAGGGGAGTGGGCCGGCCGACAAACGCCCCCAGCAGGCCGTCGAGCTCCGCCGTAAACGCCGGATCAGCGATCGCCTCGTTGTAGGCCTGCTCAAGCTGCTCGAGCGCCGCGGAGAGCGTCTCGGGCACATACCGGCCGCCAAACCGGCCAAATCGGCCCAAGGCGTCTGGCACCTGCGAAAGGGGCACCTGCGAAAGTGGAGGCGTGGGAGTCGTTGTCGCTGGTGTCATGGGCGTTGCCGTGGCTGGGAGGTGGCTGTGGGGTGGCGAAGGACACCCGACCGCCCTGATTGTAGCCTGCCCCGCCACTGCTACCATCGAGCTTCTGGTGAAACATGCCTGAATTGCCCGAAGTGGAGACGATGCGTCGCGGAATCGCGCACCTGGCCGGACTGCGGATCAAAACCACGGCGTTTCCTCGCGGCACGGTGCGGCCCATCGCGATGCAGCCCGCGGCTGACCGCATGCAGCAGCGGCTCACCGGCCGGACGATCGCGGCGGTGCACCGGTTCGGCAAACGCGTGGCGATCGAACTCGACGAGCATGACCGGGCGGGCCGCGAATGGCTGGTGATCGAACCGCGGATGACGGGGCTGATGCTCGTGGCCGATCCGCCGACTCAAGCCCACCTGCGGATGGAGATCTCGCTCGACTCGCGGCAGCACCCCCGGCTGCTGTTCTGGGACCGGCGGGGGCTGGGCACGATCCGTCTGCTCGACGAACACGGCCTATTGGCTGCCTGCGGACCTGATCGCCTCGGGCCAGACGGGCTTGTCATTGCGGGCCACGAACTTCGCGACCGGCTGGGACAGTCTCGCCGCGCGGTGAAGGTCGCTCTGCTCGACCAGCAGGCCGTGGCAGGCATCGGCAACATCTACGCCGCCGAGATCCTCTTCGCGGCTGGCATCGATCCGCGGGTGCCGTGCGCCCGCATCTCCGTCGCCCGGTGGGAGCAGATCGCCACGGCAGCCCGCAGCATTCTCGCCGAGGCCGTCCGCATGGAGGGCTCGACGATCACCGACGAAACCTACAAGACGGCCGACAACCGTTCCGGGCAATTCCAGTTGCAGCACCGCGTGTATGGCCACGAGGGACAACCGTGTCGCCAGTGTGGCACGGCCATCCTGCGGATCGTGCAGGCGCAGCGATCGACCTTTTTCTGCCCGCAGTGTCAGTGGCACCACCGGCGGCGATGCCGTAGGCTTTGATGAGGCTTTTTTCACTTCGGAGGCTCTCTCGATGCGTGCGCCGATCCACTCCCTACCGCGTCGTGATTTCCTCGCCGGCAGTGCGGCCGCTGCCGCGGCAGCCCTGACGCTTCCCGCAGGCTCCGGCCGTCTCTTCGGCGACGAGCCCGCCGCCACCGCCGTCGCGCAGCAATCGTCGGAGACGCTCGCCGGCCTGCTGCACGCCTCGCTCTCGCCGCAGCAACGGGAAAAGGTCTGCTTTCGCTGGGATCACGTCCACCCGAAATTCGGCCTGCTCCGCACGCGGGTGGCCAACAACTGGAACGCCACCGAGCCCGACGTGGCGGGCAGCTTTTTCAGCGGTGAGCAGAAGCGGCTGATTCGCGACATTTTCGAGCAGCTGATCGCCCCGGAATGGCATGCCCGCTTCGACAAACAGCTCGAGGACGACACCGGGGGCTTCGGCCACGGCCAGTCGATCGCCCTGATCGGTGAGCCCGGCTCGGGCCAGTTTCAGTTTCTGCTCACCGGCCGGCACATGACGCTGCGGTGCGACGGCGACTCCGCCGAGCATGTCGCCTTCGGCGGACCGATCTTCTACGGCCACGACGCCGCCGGAGACACAGAGGAGCCCAACCATCCCGGGAACGTCTTCTGGTCGCAGGCGGTGGCGGCCAACGGCGTCTTTGGAATGCTCGACGGCCGGCAGCGGGCGCAGGCCCTCGTCAATACGCTCCCCCGTGAGAATGCGGTCGCCTTTCGAGGCCGCGGCACGACGCTGCCCGGCATTGCTGTGACCGATCTTTCCGCCGACCAGCGGGCTGAGATGGACCGTGTGCTCGGCCTCTTGCTCGAACCGTTCCGCGCCGCCGACCGGGCCGAGGCGAGGAAATGCCTCGACACGCAGGGGGGCCTCGACGCCTGCCGGCTGGCCTTCTATCGGCAGGGCGACCTCGGCAACGACGGCGTCTGGGATTGCTGGCGGCTGGAGGGCCCCTCGTTTGTCTGGCACTTCCGCGGCGCGCCCCATGTGCATGTCTGGGTGAACATCGCCGACACGCCCGACATCGCCACCAACGCCTGACGTCGGCTGGCTGGCTGTGAAACGGAAACAGGACTGAAACGAGACCTGAACCTCGAACTGAAACTGGAACTCGCTCCGGCATGACAGACTGCTGCATCATCGGCGGAGGCATCATCGGCCTGTCGATCGCCCGTGAACTCGCCGGCCGCGGACTCTCAGTTCGCGTGCTCGCCCGCGATGCCACCCGCGACACCGCCTCCTGGGCAGCAGCCGGTATTTTTCCACCGGCACCAGACTTTGCCGCCGCATCGGCGAACGAACGGCTGACGGCGTATTCCGATCAGCTGCACAGAACATGGGCCGAGGAACTCCGCTCCGAGACCGGCATCGACAACGAACTGGGCCAGTGCGGCGGCCTGCACCTCGCCCGCGACGACCGGGGCAGGGCCCGCCTCCACGAGGCGGCAGTCGCCTGGCATGCCAAGGGAACCCGCTGCGAGCAGCTCACGGCCCACGATGTGGCCGCGCAGGAGCCGGCCCTGCGGGCGGCGGTCGAGCAGGGCCGGATCGAGAGCGGCCTCCTCTTGCCCGAGGAGATGAGGATCCGTCCTCCGCGGCATCTGGAGGCGCTGCATCAGTCGTGCCGGATGCGGGGTGTGGAGATCACGTCGTCAGCCAACGTGCGGGCGATCGACGTGGCCAACGGCAAGATCGACGGCATTCGCATCGCCCACATTGAAGGCGGGGCGGCCACCGGCACGGTACGGGCCGACCGCTACTGCCTGGCGGCTGGTGCCTGGTCGGGACATCTCGCTGAATCGCTCGGTCTCCAGATCGAAACGCGGCCGATCCGTGGACAGATCGCGCTCTTACGACTGCCCGAGCAGGTGCTCACGCGGGTGGTGAACGTCGGCCTCCAATATCTCGTGCCGCGCGCCGATGGCAGGCTGCTGGTGGGCTCGACCATCGAGGATGCAGGCTTTGAAAAAATCACGATGCCGCAGACGATCCAGCGGTTGCTCGAGTTCGCGCATGCGCTGCTCGGGCCGCTGCCTGACGCAGCGATCGAGCAGTCGTGGGCCGGCCTGCGTCCGGGCTCCGTCGATGGGCTTCCCTTTCTTGGTGCCACGCCGGCGTGCAGCAACGCCTTCGTCGCCGCCGGGCATTTCCGCGCCGGGCTGCATCAATCAACCGGCACGGCCGTCGTGCTCGCCGACCTGATGACCGGCCGCACGCCGGCACTCGACCACACGCCATTCGCACCGGGCCGCCACCCCGACGCCGCCTCACCCGATTCGGTGCAGGCCTACCTCGCCCGGGCGGCCGAAGCAGCGTCCTGACGGCTGAAACCGTGCCAGTCGGCGTTCACACCCGGAGTCCCCCGGCTTCCGCCGGGGGCTTTTATTCGAGCGACACGTTCCGTCAAACGGTCGCGCCACCCACGGCAAGAAGCCCCGGACGGAAGTCCGGGGACACCGGGTCGTTGGGCTCTTCTCGGGTGAACGTCGCAGGCCTTCGCGATGTTCCCCATTCACGCGGCGCTGAGGAAGAGCCGTCGATGGATCGCCTCGACGTCGTCCGGGGAGAGGTCACGACGCGGATCAGCGGCGGCGAGCATGGCGATCATCTCGGCCAACCGCACCGCGATCGCGGGCACTCCGCCAGCGATCTCGTGGATCGTGCGAATCACGGCTTCTCCATCCGCCTCGGCGGCGTTGAACGCCAGCGTCGGGCCGAGTGCCCGACGCGATTGGGCCAGCGTGAACGTGGGCAGCGTCGCCCGCAGCCGCACAGACTGTTCGAGCCTCGCATCACTGGCGACAAGCGATAGCAGTCGGCCCTCACCGGCCAGCACGATCGCGATTCGCTCGTGCCGGCGCCGGCACCCCTCGACGAACTCGACCAGTTCGGCAGCCACGGCCCGATGCGCATCGTCGATGAGCAGGACGTGGGGGGAGGAGTCGTCGTCGCTGGCGGCCGCTCGCATACGGCCGGCATCCAGATGCCCGCGATCGGCCCGGATGTCCGCCCACGACATCAGCCGGATGATCTGCGACTTGGCCAGACCATCCGCAGCCATCACACGGAGCACCGTCGTCTTGCCCACGCCCGCGGGCCCACACAGCAGCGCGATCGCGCCGGGCTGCCCGGCCGTGTAGGCCAGCTTCGCCACGGCGGCCTGCTGGGGCCCGGTGAGCGGCAGACACTCCCCGGGGCGTTCTTGTGTCGCGGTCAGTCGAGACATGGTCGGCACCTCTTCAGTGGACCCGTATGCCGGTCGTCGCCGGCGGCGTCATGGTGAGCACTTCCCCGAGCACTTTCAGTCCAACGGCCTCGAGTGCCACGCCGCGGGCCGGACACGCCGGCTGATCGGCACTGCGCACGAGGATGACGGCATGGCAGCCGAGGCTCTGCCGCTCCAGCCACGCCCGGCGGAGAGGGCCTCCCGGAAACCAGACGCCGGTATCGACAAGCACGATGGTGCCGCCCTCCCTGCCCGACGATGCCAGTTCCAGCGGCGCGCGGTCGTGACACTCCACACGACGGCCACGGGCCATCAGCGCCCGAGCCAGGCACGCGACCAGCGTCGTCCGCCCTTCGCCGCGGCGGGCGCCGGTGATGGCGATCACCTCGGCGCCGTCGCGATGGGCATCCTCCACCCTCTGGGCGAGATGCGACCAGGCGTGGGGCACGACCCGCAGCAGCCTGTCGACCAGCGTGCCCATGCCGTCATCAATGATCGGCTGCGGATGGCTGGCGGCGGCGGGCACTGGCGCTAACGCTGCCGGCCGTGGAGCGATCGCTTCGCTTACGGCCGCCGCAGCGCCAGTGGAGAGCACCTGCGACGGCCGCGATGGGTGCCGACGCGCCCGGTCGGCATGCCAGAGAAAGGCGCGATCGACTGCGTCAAGTGTGGCGGTGGCGGGCGTCATGGCGTGACGCTCCGCGCCGCACCGGCAGCCGCAGGCAGTTCCTGGGCCAGCCGTTCCGGCCGCTGCTGCCTGGCCGCTTCCAGCCGCAGCCGATCGTTGCGCCAGGCAGCGGCCCACAAAGTGGCCGCCACGGCCACCAAAGCGATGATAGACGGCGAGGGAAACCGAGTGGTCTGCGAACGGCGGACCACGATGCGGCGTGGGGCAGGGGCAACAGACTCTGCGGTATCCGCATCAACGTCAGCCACCGGGCCTGCAGGCTCCGGGGTCGAGACCGGTCCAGCGACCACGGCCTCCACGTCCACCGGCCGCGATGGCTCCAAAACCGCCGCTGCCACAAAGCCAGCAGGGCACGGAAGCTCCGGAATGCAGGCTAAAACCTCCATGAACGTCACTCACCCTCGCCTGCCCCGAATCCCCAGCCTGAGCATCGTCGCCACGAAGCGGGGCCCTTGAACGCCGGGCCACGTCGCCGGACGCAGCCCCCAGTGCGGCAAGGTCTGCGGGGCTGCCGCCCACCCGTCTCCGCGCAGTGCGCCTCTTTCACCCAATCGCCTATTATTCAAGTGCAAAGTATCATCCGGTTGGGCAGGATATGCCGATCCTCACTGATTCGAGGACCGTCCCGCGGCCCTCGCCCGACTCCCATTCCGTCCCCACATAAGTCACAAGACACCTGATGCCCTCTTCCAATCCGTCCGCCCGTGCCGGTTCTCTCCACGCTCTCCTGGCCAGCCGCATCGCCGTTCTCGACGGGGCGATGGGCACCATGGTGCATGCCCTGGGGCTCGACGAACAGGGATTTCGCGGCACCCCGTTCCGTGATCACCCCAAGGATCTGAAGAACAGCATCGACGTGCTCGTGCTTTCGCAGGGGGACGCGATTCGGGGCATCCACGCGGCCTATCTCGAGGCCGGCGCCGACATCGTCGAGACCAACACCTTTGGGGCCACGAGCCTGGCCCTTGCCGACTTCGGCCTGGCCGACCGCACCCGCGAAATGAACCTCGCTGCGGCCCGCCTCGCCCGGGAGGCGGCCGACGCCGCGACGGCCAAAACGCCCGACCGGCCGCGGTTCGTGGCCGGCTCGATCGGCCCGACCAACAAGCAGCTCTCGATCGCCGGCAACGTCGCCGATCCCGGCCACCGCGACGTCACGTTCGATCAGATGGTGGCCACCTACCGCGAACAGATCGAGGCACTGATCGAGGGAGGCGTTGATCTGCTCCTGGCAGAGACCGCCTTCGACACGCTCGTGCTGAAGAGCTGTCTCTATGCCATCGAGCAGGTATTCAGCGACACGGGCGTCCGGCTGCCGGTGATGGCCTCGTTCACTGTGTTCGAGGGTGGCCGCACCCTCTCCGCGCAGACGGTGGAAGCCTGCTGGGCAAGCCTCAGCCACGTCGACCTCCTGAGCGTGGGCGTCAACTGCGCGCTCGGCCCTGAAAAGCTGCGGACGCACCTGGCCGACCTGTCGAGGATCACCCCCCGGCTGGTCAGCTGCTACCCGAATGCCGGCCTGCCCAACGCCCTGGGCGGCTTCGACGAAACGCCCGAGGCGATGGCAACCGTGCTGGGCGAATTCGCCAAGGAGGGGTGGCTCAACATCATCGGCGGCTGCTGCGGCACGACGCCGGCCCACATCAAGGCCATCGCCGAGGCGGTCGCGAAGTATCCGCCGCGGAAGCCCGCCGTGCCCGAGCGGCGGAGCCGTTATTCCGGCCTCGAAATGCTCGAACTCCGTCCGGAGAGCAGCTTCACGGTGATCGGCGAGCGGACCAACGTCACCGGCTCGCGGGCCTTCGCCCGGCTTATCAAGGAGGAACGCTACGAGGAGGCCGTCAGCGTAGCCCGGCAGCAGGTCGAGAACGGCGCCAACATCATCGACGTCAACGTCGATGAGGGGATGCTCGACGGCCCCGCCGTGATGACCAAGTTTCTCACGCTCCTCTCCAGCGAGCCCGACGTCGCCCGCGTGCCCGTGATGGTCGACAGTTCGCGATTCGAGGTGCTCGAGGCGGGGCTCAAGTGCATCCAGGGCAAGGGCATCGTCAACTCGATCAGCCTCAAGGAGGGGGAGGAGACATTCCTGCGGCACGCGCGGACGATCCGCCGCTACGGCGCCGCCGTAGTCGTCATGGCCTTCGATGAGGAGGGGCAGGCCACCGACGTCGAACGTCGCGTGGCGATCTGCCAGCGCGCCTACAACCTGCTCACCGAACAGGCCGGGTTTCTCCCCGAAGACATCATCTTCGACCCCAACATCCTCACGGTGGCCACCGGCATCGAGGAACACAATCGCTATGCCCTGAACTTCATCGAGGCGACCCGCCGGATCAAACAGGCGATGCCGCTGGTGAAGGTGTCGGGCGGCGTCAGCAACATCTCCTTCTCCTTCCGCGGCAACGAAACGGTCCGCGAGGCGATGCACTCGGCGTTCCTCTACCACGCCATTCAGGCCGGCATGGACATGGGCATCGTCAACGCGGGCCAGTTGGCGATCTATCAGGATATCGACAAGGATCTGCTGGAACGGATCGAGGACGTGCTGTTCGATCGCCGCCCCGACTCCACCGACCGGCTCATCGAATATGCCGAGACGGTGAAGAAGCGCGATCCCGCCGACACGGCGAAGGCCGACGCCTGGCGGAGCCTCGACGTCGACGCGCGGCTGGCACACGCCCTGGTGAAGGGCATGGCCGACCATGTGGAGGAGGACGTCGAGGATGCCCGGAAGCACTATGCCACCAGCCTGGAGATCATCGAGGGTCCGCTGATGCGTGGCATGCAGACGGTGGGCGACCTGTTCGGCGAAGGAAAGATGTTCCTGCCGCAGGTGGTGAAGAGCGCCCGCGTCATGAAACGGGCGGTCAACCATCTCCTGCCCTACATGGAGGAGGAGCGGAAGGCGCAGGGAGCGGCCGCGGTAAAACGGGGCCGCGTGCTGATGGCCACCGTCAAGGGCGACGTGCATGACATCGGCAAGAACATCGTGGGCGTGGTGCTGGGCTGCAACGGCTACGAGGTCATCGACCTGGGCGTGATGGTGCCCTGCACGAAGATCATCGAGGAGGCCAAGGCGCAGCAGGTCGACATCGTGGGGCTCAGCGGCCTGATCACGCCCAGCCTCGACGAGATGGTGCAGGTGGCGCAGGAGTTCGAGCACGAGGGACTGAAACTGCCTCTCCTGATCGGTGGCGCGACCACCTCGGCCCGGCACACGGCGGTGAAGATCGCCCCCAAATACACCGGGGATGTGATTCACGTCACCGACGCCTCGCGGGCCGCCGGCGTCGTCGAGAAACTGCTGAATCCAAATTCGCGGACGGCCTTCACGCAGGCCAACCGCGAGGCGCAGAAACGCGACGTCGAAAACTTCAAGCAGCGGCAGCAGACGAAGCTCGTGCCCTATCAGACCGCCTGCGCCAAGCGGTGGACGACCGACTGGGCGACCACCACCATCGACACGCCCGAGTTCACCGGTGTGCGGCAACTCGAGAGCGTGCCGCTGGCCGATCTGGTGCCGTTCATCGACTGGTCGCCGTTCTTCATGTCGTGGGAACTCAAGGGAAAGTATCCGGCGATCTTCGCCGATCCGGTCGTCGGCATCGAGGCGAAGAAACTCTTCGACGATGCGCAGCGACTGCTCGAAGAGATGGTGCGGGACAAGTCGCTGGTGGCCCGGGGCGTGTACGGGTTTTTCGCCGCCAACTCGGTCGGTGATGACATCGTGCTGTTCACCGACGACACGAGGAGTGACGAACTCGGCCGCGTGCACACCCTCCGACAGCAGTGGGAACGGAAGGGACAGGACGTGTTTCACGCCCTCGCCGATTTCGTGGCGCCGCTGGAGAGCGGCCGCAAGGACTACATCGGTGCGTTTGCCTGCACGGCCGGCCATGGCTGCGACGAACTCGCCGGGCGGTACGATCGCGAGCTCGACGACTACTCCTCGATCCTCGTGAAGGCCCTGGCCGACCGGTTGGCCGAGGCGTTCGCGGAGTGGCTGCACGCGAAGGTCCGGCGGGAATGGGGCTTCGGCCGCCAAGAGTCGCTCTCGACCGACGACCTGATCGAGGAGAAATACCGGGGCATCCGCCCGGCACCGGGCTATCCAGCCTGCCCGGACCACACGGAAAAGCAGGCAATCTTCAGCCTGCTCGACGTCGGCAATGCTGCCGGCATGACGCTGACGGAAAGCTTTGCCATGTTTCCGGCGGCCAGCGTGAGCGGACTCTACTTCGGCCATCCGGAGAGCCGATACTTCGCAGTGGACCGCATCACCCGCGACCAGGTGCAGTCATACGCAGCCCGCAAGGGCATGGCGGTGTCCGAGGTCGAGCGGTGGCTGTCGCCCAACCTTGGCTATGACGCGTAATTCGCTGGCGCACCCATGACCGCGAACGAGAAGCCCGGCCGCCGAGTCCGCCGGGTCATTCTCGACACCGGCCCCGCCGCGGCGGAGGAGGGGGGATCGACCGGCACACTCGTGCGGCGGTTCCTCGAGTATGTCCGCCACGAGCGGGCCCTCTCCGCCAACACGCAGGAGGCCTACCGCCGTGATTTGCGTGATTTCTCCGCCTGGCTGGCCGACGGCAATCCGGTCAGGCTCACCGTGCGGGATCTGGGCGACTATCTGGCGGCCCTCGACAAACGAGGACTGGCGCGGGCCAGCGTGGCCCGCCAGGCGGCGACCCTCCGCACGTTCTATGCGTTTCTGCAACTCGAGGGAGTCGTGCGGGAGAGTCCGGCCGAACTCCTCACGGCCGGCCGTCGCGCAGACGTCATCCCAGGCACGCTCTCTCCCGAGCAGGTCGACCGGCTTCTGGAGAGCCCCGAGACGGCCACTCCGTCTGGCCGGAGGGACCAGGCGCTGCTGGAACTGCTCTACGCCACCGGCTGCCGGGCGTCGGAGGTGTCGGCTCTGCGACTGACCGACGTCCACCTGGCCGAGAGCTTCTGCACCTGCCGCGGCAAGGGCGACAAGGAGCGGGTCGTGCCACTGGGCAGGCGGGCGGTGGCGGCCCTGCGGGCGTGGATCGACGGGTCGCGGCCGGCCTTCGCCGGCCGCGCCGGCTCGAGCCCCTCCTGGGTGATCCTCTCCTCGCGTGGCAACCGGCTCTCGAGGATGCGGATCTGGGAGATCGTGCGGCTCCACGCCGACAAGGCGGGTGTGCCGCCCGACATCGGACCGCACACCCTCCGGCACAGCTTCGCCACCCACCTCGTGGCTGGCGGCGTCGATCTCCGGCACGTGCAGGAAATGCTCGGCCACGCCAGCATCGCGACAACGCAGCGCTACACCCACGTCGATGCCAGCCGCCTCCGGAGCATCCACGATAAGTTCCACCCCCGCCGGTGACGGGCTGGCTGTGTTCACGAAAAACATCGCATCGTGCGATTTTTTCTTGGCGGGCCTCCGCCCGCGGGTGCTGACCCGGCCCTCCGGTCCTAGCGTTGTGCTATGGCGCTACTTGCCGCGTGGTTGGCACGTTTGACAAAAAGCCCCGGACGGAAGTCCGGGGACACCGGCTTGTTGGGCGAGCCCGTATCAGCGTGGCACGTGGGGTGGTGTTTGGACCCGGAGTCCCCCGGCTTCCGCCGAGGGCTTTTATTTCGTGTTCACGCCGGGCTCGGACATCTTGCCGAGAGCGCCGCCGCCATCGAGTGAGCGCACAGGGATGCGCGTCTACTTGCCCGCCTTCGGCGGCGTGAACTTGATCTTCTTGATCAGCTCCACGATCTGGCCATCCTGCACGGTACCGGAGACGGCCGTGATGGCGCGGACGACGTTGGCGTATTTCAGGCCGTAGTCGCAGTCCATCTCGACTTCGGTCTTGTCCGCCAGCGAGTCGGGCCCGCGGCCCTTGCCCACCAGCGACACCACCTTCTTCTGGAGGTCGCTGAAGTCGGCGACGGGGTTGCCGTTCATGGCGATGCCAGCCAGCGACCCGTCCGGTCCTGCCGATAGCTTCACGCGGATCGGCGGCACCTGCTGATCATCGACAGCAGCGCTGGCGGACTTGCCGAGCGGCATGCGGATGTCGAAATCACCCTCTGGGGCGACGACCTTCAACGAAAACATGAAGAACGAGATCAGCTGGAATACGACGTCGATCATCGGCGTCATGTCGATGCTAATCTTGTCGGGAAGTGAAGACTCTATACGACGCGCCATCGGATCACCGTCCCTCGTCGTACTGGGCCCGGAGGGCGAATTTCTCGAATCCCTTTTCCTGGCAGATTTTGATGATCTCCTGAACCTCGCCGGTCTTCGCACGTCCGTCCGCCCGGACGATCACCGTGGCTGACGCTGGCTCCTTGCCGGCATCGATCATCACCGACTTCTCCTGCTCCAAATAACCGCCCACGTCGCGCAGACCGATCATCTCGCCCGCGTAGATCACCGAGCCATTGTTCGCCAGTTGCAGCGTGATCGGCTTCTCGACGGGCCCATCCACCGGCTTCGCCAACTGGCTCATTGGCAGTTGGATGCGATCATCCTGCTCCGCCTCGGAGAAGTTCATCACGAACATGAAGAACGTGATCAGCTGAAACGTCATGTCGATCATCGGCGTCATGTCGATGTCCGTGGTCGACGCCTCAGCGGTTCGTTTTGGCATTGGATGCTCCGGCAGGACCGAGTCAGGGCCCGCTGCGTCGTCCCTTACTTCTTGCCCATGCCCTGGAACCGCGACATCAGCCGCATCGCCTCCCCGTCAACGTCGCCGTTGAGTTTTTGGAGCCAATTCTTGAAGAGCGCAAAGCAGGCGATGGCCGGGATGGCCAGCCAGAGGCCGATGAGGGTCGTAATGAGGGCCTGCGAGATACCGACAGCCAATTCAGATGGTTTGGGCGCCGTCGACGACTTGGCGATCACCATAAAGGCGCCCACCATCCCGTCGACCGTGCCGAGCAACCCGAACATCGGAGCAAGCGCACCGACGAGCGACACGTAGCTCACCTTGTGGTCGAGCTTCATCGCCTGCTCGCCCTCTTCCTCCTGCATCGCTTCGACCGAGGCCGCGTACCCCGACTGCAGCTTTCCCATCCCAGCGGCCAGCACGTGGCCCAGGTAGGAGTCGTCGGTCTTGGCCAGTTCGTATGCCTGCTGATACTCCTTGCTCTCCAGGTGTGCCTCGAACGCCTGGCTCAGCCCGGGCGGCATCAAGACAGCCCGCCGAATCTGCATGAAGCACATCACGAGCAGGGCGACGAGCCCAAACGAGAGCGCCAGGAAGACGATCACGTAGCGCAGGCCGAGGGCCTTGTAGTAGAAGACGAGCATGTTCTCGCCCTCCGGTTCGGCCGCCTCGTCGGCAGGGGCATCACCGGCATCATCCTGGGCGACCGCCGCCTCAGGCCAGGCGATCGCCGGCACAACAGCCGCCGCCCAAGGAAGGACCGCGCTAGGGAGCAACGAGGCGGCGATCAGCAGGCAGCGACCGATCCCTCCAAGAAAAAATCCTGGCAAAAAGCCTGGCAACAAATCCTGTGAGCGGTTTCGACCGCCAGTGGTCACGTCGCACTGCATGAACTGTCTCCTCGAGAAGGAACCTTTTCCGTGCCACAGACTAGCCTCGCACCCCTCAGGACTGCAAAGCGCCAGCGACTATTTTTCCTAACCACCTACGACTTGGACGCACCCAGCTTGGCAGCCCACGGGCTGGCCGGATAGGCCGCTTTCAGATTCTGCCGCGCCTCGCGGGCCCGCTCCGGATTGCTGCCCTTGTCCCACAACTCGCCGAGGTTGAACAACGCCTCGGCATGGCTCTCCGGCAGGGTGTTGTAGACGAGGTCGACCGTGAGGAACTGGATCAGGGCGTCTTGCTCCCGTCCGGCCATGGTCCGATAGGCTCCCCCCAGAACGTTATAGGCCCGAGACAACAGTTCCTTCTCCTCCGGGCTCGAATCCTTGATGATCTGGAGCACCATCTCGATGGCCGCATCCTGCTTGCCCTGCAACGACAGGCACTTGGCCTTGCCGAGTTCAGCCGATCGCTTCTGCGGCTGGCTGGCTTTTTCATTGCCGGCCAGTTTGATGGCGGCATCGTATTCCGCCATGGCCTCGTCAGGCTTGCCCTGCGCGAGCAGCATGGCAGCCTTGGCGGAGGCGGCGCGGACCTTCAGGGCAGGGGGGCCGCCATCGAGTTGCTGGTATGCGGCGAGCGCTTCTGCGGGTTTTCCGGCCCGCGCCTGGAGGTCTCCGAGCAGTTCCTGCATCTGGAAGAAGTGGTGGCTCTTCGGATGCTTCGCGAGATAGTCGGCCACCGCCTTGGCCGCCGCGGCGAGGTCACCACCGGCATCGAGGACGGCCTGCGCCGAGGCAGCAACCTTGACGAAATCGACCTCGGCCAGCACCAGTGGTTCGGCACCATCGAGCTCGTCCGCTTCGATCTTGCCAACTTCGTCGCGGGCATCGGCACCGCGGCCGCGGAGGAGCATCGCGCGGGCGTTCTTTAACGACTGCGGCTCCGCTCCGAACTGCACCTCGCGAACCGTTTCAATCGCCACTTTTTGCGTTTCGCCGTCGCTATTCTCCACATCGATACCGGCCGGTGAGACCGAGACGATCTTTCCCGCGACGCTCGCGCCACCGACAAGGCTCACCCGGTCGACAGCCTGCCCGAAGGCAGTTCCAGGAGCCGCCGCCGCCAGCGCAAAGCCCCCCGTCACGCAGCAGGCCAGCAGCGTCGCCCACGCCCGTCGCCTGCAGCCGTTCGCCTCGATGCCTCTCGTCGTCATGGTGTTGTTCATTCCTGAATCCGTGCCTGAATGGTTTGTTCCGGCCTTGTGGTTGTCATACCGGGCTGTTGGTCATACCGGCATCTCACTTCGATTCCACTCACCCCGCCGCGGCTTCGGCAGCCTGCTTGAGGCCGTCGACCCCCCGCGGAGGTTTGTTTTGCCGCTTCTCGATCTCCTTGAGAATTTTATCGAAGGCTTTTCTCGTGTCGGGCCCGCCAAGATCGGAGTGCATTTTGTAAGTCAGGTCGATGTATTCGAACGCCTTCTGCAGCTCCTTTTCCCGCTCTTGCGGCAGCGCCTCTGCCTTCTCCATGCGGCACTTCACAGCATTCAAGCGGGCCTGAAAAAACTTCCGCCGGGCTTCCATCGCCTTTTCGTCCGATCCCGCAAACGCCTGTGACTCCAGTCGATTCGAGATGACGGCCCAGCCCCAGCCCCAGATCTCACCAGCATCACCGCGCCGCTTGTAGCCGCTGATGGCCTTCCCGAAGTAGTCAGCCTGTTTCGGCTTGTCGACCGTTTTGGCGCCTGCCTGCTGGAGCAGTTCGGCGGCCTGGAACTGGAAGTCGAGCGTGTTCTGACGCTTCTTGTCTGACAAAATCCAGTCGATGTGCTTCTGGGCCTCGTCCCACTTTTCCCGCTCACGGTAGACGTTGGCCATCTTCAACCGGATCGAGGGCTCGAACTTGGCGATCTCGGCGCCGCCCTTGGAAAGCAGCCCCTCATAAATGGCCGCAGCCCTGTCGAGATAGCCTTCCGCCTTGGCCTTCGGCACGGCCGAGCCGGTGCCCTCTCCCGAGCCCAGGTTGAGATAGGTGGTTGCCGCCCACATCTGCGACGACAGCTTCGGATCCTTGGCCACACCCTCCAGAAACTTTTCAAACCCCGTCAGGATGGCGGCCGCCCGGGCCTGCGCCTGCGGCGTGCCAGCATTGGGACCGGAGGCGAGATTCATGAGCTGCGACTGCAGGTCGCGACCCATTCCCTGATACATCGACGTCAGTCTGGCAGAGGCCTCCGCACCAGACGCACTGGCAAGTTCCTCGAGTTTCTTCATGGCCTGCACGGCCTTGTCGCTCTGCTCGGTCTCGATGAAGTAGCGCAGGCCGGCCGTGGCCGTGGGCGTGGCGAGCGGACCAGCCTTGAACGGCTTGAACTCCTCCTTGTCGACGGTCAGGACCGTCCACGGACCGTAGTCCTTGTGCTCGAGCAAGGCGGCCACCCGCGCGTTGTCGCCATCATCCATCGCCATCTGGGCCCGGGCCAAAGCCGCTGCCACGTTGACAACCACCGGTCCGGTGCCGGCAGGGATGCCGGCCAGGCCGTCGTCGATCGCCTTCTCGGCCTGTGTCCGCCAGCCGGCCAGCGTCGCGGCCGGTGGACGCGCGGCCTCGTCCAACCGCGACTTCTCCTGCACTTCCCGCCACAGCGCGCCGCCGGCCCGCAGCTGCACCTCCGCACGGCGAGGCGACGTCGCCGGCACCTGCGTCAGAATCTCGACGATTCGTTCTGGCGAACGATCCTCGGTCGCCGCAGCGATGGCAATGACGGCCGCATCGGCCGCCTCCGGACGGTCGGGCCAGGTTCGCATGATCGCCTCGGCGGTCTCCACACACTTTCTCTTGGCCTCATCCGCCCACCCCGCCACAGGCTGCTTTTGCAACTGCTGCCAACTCGCCATGGCGATGCGGGCCGCCTGCTGGCTGCCCTTCGCACTGGGATAGCGTTCGACGAGAAAATCACCGAGCGCCGCCGCATCGTGAAGCCGCTGGTCGGCATACAAAACGTAGGCGAGCAGTGAGCGTGCCTGGTTGAGTGCCTCGAGGTCGTCAGCCCCCGCCAGCGGCATGGCCCTCCGCAGGCTGGCGATCGACTTCGCCCGCTCTGCTGCCAGCTCTTTCTGGGCTGTCTCGATCGCCGCCGCGTCCTTCGCTCCCTCGGCCTGCTTCAGCGTTGCCTGTCGTGCCTGCATGGCAGCCAGGGCCGCCCGCGCCGAATCCATGGCCGCCTCGAACGTCGCCGGCGCGCCGTCGAGATCATCCGGTACCTGCTTGCCAAGTTCGGCCAGCAGCGACTTCGACTCCGTGCCAAAATCCCTGTTGACCTTGGCCACTTCCATGGCGAGCC